>AXCI01000581.1_pt1 | contig 45991 bp, 45 predicted proteins | sample 182571 | NCBI WGS metagenome assembly AXCI01 (sample SAMN02359225, study PRJNA218796) | groundwater metagenome | isolation source: Mt. Simon Sandstone pore water sample D5872 at 1.8km depth, Illinois-Basin... | place: USA: Decatur, Illinois | collected 2009-05 | reverse complement strand
GAACGCCTGCGCCGAAAGGCCAACTCAAGTCACAAAAGCTGCCTGACCTTGAGTGCATTATCAATTTAAGCAGTGAAAAGCTCAGCGGGATGTGGCGCTGGTCAGACCTAATGAGCGAGGCCAACAAGGTCAGCCAAACCGATGTTGACGATCTCCAGGCGACGCTTCAGTTTGATGACGCGATTAATATCCAGTACACCTCTGGCACCACCGGCTTCCCTAAAGGCGCGACGCTCTCCCACCACAATATTCTCAATAACGGCTTTTTTGTGGCAGAAAGCATGGGCTTTACTAGCGAAGACCGCCTGGTGATTCCGGTGCCGCTTTACCACTGCTTTGGCATGGTGATGGGGAACCTGGGCTGCATGACCCACGGTGCCACCATGATCTACCCGGACGAGGGCTTCGACCCAGGCAAAGTGCTCAAGGCGGTACACGAACAGAAAGCCACCGCGCTGTATGGCGTGCCGACCATGTTTATCGCCGAGTTGGATCACCCGGATTTCCCCAGCACTGACCTCTCATCCCTGCGCACCGGCATTATGGCGGGCTCGATCTGCCCCGCTGAAATCATGAAGCAGGTCATCAATAAAATGAACATGAAGGGCGTGCAGATCGCTTACGGCATGACGGAAACCAGCCCCGGTCTCTACCCAGACCGGCGCCAATGACAGCATCGAGAAGCGCGTTTCCACCGTGGGTCGTACCCAACCGCATCTGGAAAATAAAATTGTCGACCCCGGCAACGGTGGCATCTTGCCCCGTGGCGAAATTGGCGAGCTTTGCACTCGCGGCTACAGCGTGATGCTGAAATACTGGAACAATGACAAAGCCACCGCTGAAGCCATCGACGAAGCAGGCTGGATGCACACCGGCGACTTGGCCACCATGGATGAAGAGGGCTATATCCAGATCGTCGGACGCATTAAAGATATGGTGATTCGCGGCGGTGAAAACGTCTATCCCAAAGAGATCGAGGAGTTCTTATACGCCCACCCGGCGATTTCTGAGGTGCAGGTCACCGGCGTGCCGGATAAGAAGTATGGTGAAGAGCTGATTGCCTGGGTAAAACTCAATAGCACCGCGGGCGAAGTCACCGGTGAAGAGCTGCGCGAGTACTGCAAAGGCAAAATCACCCACTTCAAAATTCCGCGCTACTTTAAGTTCGTTGATGAATTCCCGATGACCGTCACCGGCAAGATTCAGAAATTCAAGATGCGTGAAATTTCCATCCAAGAACTGGGCTTGGATCAAGAATCGTAAGCGATGATTCCCTCCAACCCTTTAGCAGATCACTATCAGCGCGCCCTGCGCGCTGATGAGGTGCTGGCGCAAATTGATGCCCACTACCCCGCTGGCCCCACGCTGCATCAACTGGCTCCCTTGGATCAGTTGCATATTGGTGGGGTGGCAGCCTCCGCTCGTTTGCTAAACTTACTCAATCCGACCACTCATAGGCAGGTACTGGATATTGGCGCGGGGTTGGGCGGTTTGATGCGGCTGGGAGCGTCACTGGGCTTTCAGATGACCGGGCTGGATATTACCCATGGCTTCAGCGCGCTAAACAGAGCGCTTAGCTCGCGAGTTAACCAATCTGACGCGCTACCACTTGCCTGGGTAACCGGCGACGCGAGTGCCCTGCCGTTTGCCGATAACAGCTTTGATGCCGTGCTGTTTCAACATAGCCTGTTAAATATGCCTGATGCCAGCAGAGTGCTCGCTGAAAGTCGCCGCGTGCTGCGCTCAGGTGGCCAAATCGTAATGCACGAAGTGGTGAGTGGGCCCAATGTGGCGCAACTTCGCTACCCGGTACCATGGGCTGCCTCCTCTGGGCACTCCCACTTACTCACCCTGGTGGCGTTAAACCGCTTGCTTGAAGTGAGCGGATTTACCCTTCAGCACGTCGAAGATTGGAGTCATACAGCCCTAGAGTGGCGCCAGCACCAGCGTCAAAAAGAGCAGGCGCCACGCCAAGCGGTGCTATCTCCACAGTGGGTCTTTGGCGAACGTTTCCTGACCATGGGCAAAAACCTGGTGGATAATCTGGCCAATGACGCAATTAAAGTGGTGGAAATCCGAGCCTGTTGCTAATCTGAATGGGAATAACTTTTTTCCTACCCATGGCGATATAACAATAGGTGTACGAGAAATGCCAATGAAACGCTTGGCAAGCACCCTGCTATGCTGCTCCGCTCCCTGGTTCAGCTGCTATGCTGATGACACTCCGCCGGTGATGGCGTATACCGCCCCCGACAGTGAACTCATGGAGCTTGAGAATGGCGTTATCTTAGAAGGTAGCGACCTCAGCAGTTTAGACACCTATACCTGTGGTTTTCGCTTAACGGCAGGCTTCAGCCCCTGGCGGCTCCCTCAGTTGGATATTGGCGCTGAGATCGCCTACCGGGAAAGTGAGGAAATCTCCACCTCTTCCAGTATCAACCCACTGATCATGGATACGCTAAGTTTAGGTGGTGCTATTGTTGCCGGAGTTCGCATGGGCGCGTTCAGTGTCTATGCGAAGTCCGGCATCACTGAGTGGCGGGGGGACAGCTACCAGGAAGGCGCCGATGAGAGCGGCACCGCGATACTCCAAGGCTTCGGGGCCACCGTAACGATCAACCGGCTTGTTAGCCGACTGGAGTATGAGCGCATCGACGCCCCCACGCTCAGCCACCTCAATATGTTAAGCGCTTCTCTACATCTGCCTTTTTAGTTTTCACCCACCCTTTTAACGTTATTGCGATCTTGTTCCGGCGGCGTCCAGATAGGTACATCCTGCTGTTGCGGTTCATGCCATTCCTGCTGCATTGCACTGTTCAGCGCTTCTTCGAGCTTCATAAATAGCTCACCGTAGCGAGGGCCAAAGGCACTGCCGCCCTCCATACCCTTCCAGGTGGCAAACAGCTCATCCTCATGGGCCTCTTCGTTTTGTACGAACGCCCAAGTCATCTGTTTGGCACGCATGGGGTGTACACCCATGGCAGTCAGCGCGTGTCCGCCTAATTCTAATGCTGAGTGATAGGTTTCACTGACGACATCATCCGCCCCTGCGTCCCGCAGTTGATAGCCGTGGCCGCGATCAAAGGCGCGGGCGAGTACCCAAACTTGAGGATAGTACTGCTTTACATGCTTAACCAGCTGCACCGCTCGGTCTCGGTCATCTAGCGCAATCACCAGTAAACGAGCACTCTCAATCCCTGCGGTTTCTAAAAGGTCCGAACGGCTGGCGTCGCCAAAGTAGCTTTTAATGTTTATTTTGCGCAGGATCTCGATCTGCTCAATCTCGTGATCCAAAGCGACAATGGGAATATTGTTGGCTCTCAGCAACCGGCAGATAATTTGCCCAAACCGCCCTACCCCTGCAACGATAACCGGTGCCTGCTCCTCAATCGTATCGGCCTCTCGGTCGTCATTTTTAGACGTTAGATATCGCGGCAGGACTAAGCGGTCGTAGGCAATAAACAGCAGTGGTGTTAAAAACATCGACAGCGCTACTACCAGCGAGAGAATCTGGGAAATATCGGTGGGGATCACGCTATTTTGAACGCTGTAAGTCAACAGCACAAAGCCAAACTCACCCGCTTGGGCAAGACTTAACGTGAACAGCCAGCCGTTACTGCCATGTACTCGAAACAGTAGCGCTAAACACAGCAGAATGGCGCCCTTTACGACGATAACGGCCATCCCTAGCGATAGCACTGTTTGCCACTCGGCTGTCAGTACCGAGAAGTTAATACCCGCGCCTACCGTAATAAAGAACAAACCCAGCAGCAGCCCTTTGAAAGGCTCAATATTGGCTTCCAGTTCGTGCTTAAATTCACTGTTGGCGAGCACGACCCCGGCTAGGAAAGCGCCCAGGGCGGGAGATAGATTGACCAAACTCATCAGCGCGGCAATACCAATCACCAGCATTAACGCCGTAGCGGTAAATACCTCGCGTAGGCCAGATCCAATTACATAACGAAACAACAAGGGCACTAAATAGTAGCCCCCGGCAATAACGCTTGCGATAGCGCCTACCACCACTAAGGCATGCGCCCAACCGGGCAGGTGGGCAACAAGGCTTAAGCTTGCATGACCATCATCACCGCCCGCGCCCATTAACTCGGGCAGCGCCAACAGCGGAATCAGCGCCAGCATGGGAATCACCGCGATATCTTGAAACAGCAGAACCGAGAAGGCGCTACGTCCACCTTCGGTTTTGGCGAGCCCCTTTTCATTCAGTGTTTGCAACACAATCGCCGTGGATGAGAGCGCAAAAATCAGCCCCACCGCCAGCGCGGTTTGCCAAACTAGCCCCAACCACCAGGCAATAGCAGTGCCTGCCGCTGCGGTTAGCACGACCTGAAGCCCACCCAGACCGATTAACCGCACACGCATCGCCCAAAGCCCCTTGGGATCAAGCTCCATACCCACCAAAAACAGCATCATTACCACGCCAAACTCGGCAAAGTGCTGAATGGTAGTGGTCTCTTGGCCCACCAGTCCAAACACGGGGCCGATGGCCACACCAGCGACCAGATAACCCAGCACCGAACCGAGACCAAAGCGCTTGGCGAGCGGCACCGCAATCACTGCGGCAAGAAGGTAGATAAACGCCTGAACAAAGTAGGCTGTCATTGTTTCATCCCTCGTAAGGGTAGAGAGTTAAGCCGAGTAAGCACGCCAGATTTATGACGACCGTCAGCCAATACACGACTTTAAAGGCAGTTTTCTGCGTTTTATGACGCAGGCGTTGTTGTGCAATCCAGGCACCTGGCCACCCACCCACCAATGAGAGAAGGTGTAACGATTTTTCGCTCACTCGTTGACGCTGTTTGATAGCCGCCTTTTTATCAATCGCATAAACAACATAAGCAATAACGCTGACCACAGCGTAATAAGCGGCTATTAGGATCAATATTGATGCACTCAAAAGAGGTGATAGTGGAAGTAGGTTTTAGGGTGTCACTGGTTAGGTCACTACTTATTTAGTTGCTACTTGCGCCGTGGTGAAGGCTTACCTCGACCAACGCGACCCTTTCCAGCCGGTTTACCTCCGGCCTTGCCTAAGGTGCTGGGCTTGCCTTTCACTCCAGGTTTACCTTTAGCACCAGGTTTGCCCGGCGCACTGCCTTTTGGTCCGGTACTGACTTTTCCGCTGGCGGCTTTTTTACCTTTGGGAAGTGGTTTAGCCCCAGCGGATTTGGCGCCGCCAGCACTTGCACCCGCTTTTGCCGGTTTCTGGCGCCCTTTTGCCGCCGGTTTTCCCTTCCCAGCGCCTGAACCTGCGCTGTAGTTGGGTCTTTCAGGTTTCGGTTGTCGTTTCTTCTCTGGCGCCGCCTCTGAGCGTTCGGTCAGCTCAATAATGGTGTCGATCTCTTTAGGAGTGAGATCGCGCCAATCACCCAGGGCTAGCCCTTTAAGCGGTACATTCATAATGCGGGTGCGAATCAGCTGCGTGACCTCATAACCGAAGTATTCGCACATGCGACGAATCTGGCGGTTCAGCCCCTGCACTAAGGTGATGGTGAACACAAAGGTGGACTCTTTTTGCACCTTGCATCGCTTGGTCACCTTGCCAAGAATCGGCACGCCGCTCTGCATGCCGTCGATAAACTCATCGGTGATCGGCTTGTTCACCGTCACCTGATACTCTTTTTCGTGGTTGTTATTGGCGCGTAGAATTTTATTAACCAGATCGCCGTTGTTGGTTAAAAAATATTAACCCTTGAGAGTCTTTGTCGAGCCGCCCAATGGGGAAAATACGCACTCCATGCTTCACAAACTCAACGATATTGTCTTTCTCGCTGGACTCGGTAGTACTCACAATCCCCACCGGCTTATTCAGCGCGATAAGCACTAAGTCTTCCTCTTCCTGAGGCTCGATCTCCTGACCGTTAACTTTAACCAAGTCTCCCGCTACCACCTGATCGCCAGTAGTGGCACGGCGGCCATTAATCCACACGTTGCCCTGCTCCACAAAGCGATCGGCTTCTCGGCGCGAGCACATGCCACTTTCACTAATGTATTTATTAATACGGGTAGATTTTCGTAACGACATAAAACGCCATGTGGCTAAAAGGAGTGAACAAAACGTTAAAAAGAGGAGCCGGGCTGCTTTAAAAACGCTAGCTCTTCGTCGGTAGAATTTCGTGCCAACACTGCATTGCGGTGCGGGTAACGCCCGAAGCGATCGATGATTGCCTTATGGCGCACTTCAAAAGCGTGGTTCTCCTCTAAACCCGGCTGGTCAAACAGCTGCATCGCCAGCTCATGAATGGCTGCGGATTCGCTGTGCATATAGGGCATATAGAGGAAAACGCGTTGTTGACTGCTCAGCTCAACGTCTGCACCGGCGGCTACTGCCTCCTGGGCGAGCGCCAGCGCTAGGGCATCCGTGGAGAAAGCGCGGGCATCATCACGGTAGATATTGCGCGAGAACTGATCCAGCACAATGATTTCAGCAAGCCGCCCCTGGGCCGTTTTCCGCCACGTATAACACTCGCACTGTGCCGCCTTGGCATGCAGTTCGCCAAACCGCGCTAAGATCGTACGATCCTTCTCAGGGTCTTTTTTAAACCATTGAGCAGGCGTCAACGCTTCAAACCAAAAGTCGATTACTGATTGAGCATCTGAGGACATCGACACCTCCTTCTTGGCATATTTAAAAACTAGCCGGTGTTGCCTAGCCAGTGTTACGCAGACCCGCGGCGATCCCCGCCATGGTCACCATCAATGCACGAGAAAGATCCGGGCTAATAGCACCATCGGCGTCGCGGTTACGCTGGAGCAACTCCGCCTGAAGCCCGTGCAATGGATCGATGTAGGGGTTGCGAACATCAATCGCTTGGCGAATCAGTGGCGTGTTCTCCAGCAGCTTCTCCTGCTGCAAGATATCCAGCACTGCATCTTCCAAACGCCCAAAGCGTTCACGCAATTTTTTCCCCAGTGCCTTAAGCGATGGCTCGTCGACTAAGCGGTGCTCATAATAAGCGGCAATCGCCACATCGGCCTTGGCTAGCAGCATCTCAAGCATGTCTAGATAGGTGCCGAAGAAGGGCCAATCATTGCGCATCTCCTGCAGCACTTCTCGCCCACCGGGTTGCTCTAAGCGCGTTGTGAAGGCTTCGCCGCTGCCCAGCCACGCGGGTAGCATTAAGCGAATCTGGGTCCAGGCAAATATCCAGGGAATAGCGCGCAGGGTTTCAACCCCACCATCCTGACGGCGCTTGGTGGGGCGTGAACCCAGCGGCAATCGCCCAAGTGCCCCTTCCGGTGTGACCGCCCGGAAGTAAGGGACAAAATCAGGGTCTTCTCGCACCACGCCAACGTAAGCGCCATGAGCCACTTTGGCGAGCTGATCCATCTCTTCACGCCAGTGCGGCTCTGGCGCCCGTGGCGGCAGCAGCGTGGCTTCCAACACCGCACAGGCATAAATTTCCATTGAGCGCAGCGCAATATCCGGCTGGCCAAACTTGAAGCGGATCATCTCCCCCTGCTCGGTCACCCGAAGGCTGCCGTTTACCGAACCGGGAGGCTGAGACAGAATCGCAGCGTGGGCCGGACCACCCCCACGGCCAACGGTGCCACCGCGGCCGTGGAACAGGGTCAAATCAACGCCGTGGCGGTTACACACATTCACTAACGACTCCTGGGCGCGGTACTGCGCCCAGGCGGCGGCCAACTGACCGGCATCCTTGGCTGAGTCGGAGTAACCGATCATGACTTCCTGGCGGTCATCAATCAGCGAACGGTAGCCCGGTATCGCCAGTAACTGGTCTACCACTGCGCCTGCGTGATCCAAATCGTTAAGGGTTTCAAACAGCGGCGCGATCGGTAGCGTGACTTGGCCACCCACCTCTTTCATCAGTAGTGCCACGGTGAGTACATCCGATGGCTGAGCAGCCATGGAAATAATATACGTCCCCAGCGCTTCAGAGTGCTCCTGGGCAATGACTTTGAAGGTATCCAGCACTTCACGTGACTCGGCGGAGCACTCCCAGCGGCGGGGAATCAGTGGGCGCCGCGAGGCTAACTCGGTGAGCAGAAATTCCTGCCGCTGCGCTTCGTTCCACTCGCGGTAGTGGCCAAGACCTAGTGTGCTGGTCAGCTCTTCTATGACCTGGGCATGGCGGCTGGCCTCTTGGCGCAGATCGAGCTTGGTTAGCGTGACGCCAAAGACGGCAACCCGGCGCAGGGTATCCAGCAGCGCGCCATTAGCGATCGTATCGAGCCCCACATCGCATAGAGAGCGGTAGCAAGCGAGCAGCGGTGAGTAGAGTTGATCACGGGTTTCGATAATCGGCCCGCCATCGTAGTTACGCCCTTCAAGCTCTGCTTTAGCCCAATCACGGGTCGACTCCATCCTCGACAGCAGACGTTTGAGCACTTCACGGTAGGGCTCTGTGACATCGCCCGCCTCGGCTTTGAGCGCACTATTGGCTTTCCACATGGAGAGCTCGGTTTTCAACTGCTCAAGGTCGCGCAGGTAGAGATCGGCGGCCATCCAACGGCCCAGCAGCAGCACTTCACGAGTAACTCGTGCGGTCACATTGGGATTGCCATCGCGATCACCGCCCATCCAGGAGGCGTAGCGTATTGGCGCCGCATCCAACGGCAGGCGCTCACCGGCGGTTTCCAGCAGCAGGTTATCCAAATCCCGGTGGAAATCCGGCACGGCCTGCCACAGCGAGTTTTCAATCACCGCAAAGCCCCACTTGGCTTCATCCACCGGTGTGGGCCGCTCGTGACGAATTTCGTCGGTATGCCACGCCTGGCTAATCAGCTCTTCCAGGCGCCCCTGGGCACGCGTACCGCGCTCAGGGTAATCGTCTGAGCTTTCAATGGCCGTTAGGCACTCATCAATGGCGTCATATTTTTGAATCAGCGTGCGCCGGATAACTTCGGTCGGATGCGCGGTAAGCACCAGCTCCACACGCATATTGGCAAGGGTTTCAACTAACTTGCGTGGCGAATTACCCGCCTGCTGTGCACGCTTAAGCAACTCACCAAGCACCGGCTGGGAGCCCGGTTTGTAATCTTCAACGCGGCGAAAACGTGCCCGGTAGTGCTGTTCAGCAATGTTGGCGAGGTTTAAAAACTGGTTGAATGCCCGCGTTACTGGCAGCAGGTCACGCTCAGGAAGTTGACGAAGGTATTCAATCAGTTCGCGCTGTTGCAGTGAATCGCCTTGGCGTCCGCGCTTGGCGTGAGCGCGAATGGTTTCAATTTTATCGACAAATGCTTGGCCCAAATCATCGGCAATGGTACGCCCCAGGCTATCGCCCAGAATACGCACGTTATCGCGCAGAGATTCGTGTAGGTCGTGACTCATTGGCATGGCCTCCTTGCAGGGGTCGCATAATTATCAGATCAGGAATGGGTAGATTGTTTTTCTTCTGCTTTGGCTGCCTGCCAGTGGGCTTCCATTTCGTCTAACGAGGCCTCCGCCAGCGGTCGCTGGGCAGCGTTAAGCTCGCCTTCGACGTAGCGAAAGCGGCGTTCAAATTTGGCATTAGTCCCCCGCAGGCACTGCTCTGGGTCAGCGTTCAATGTGCGGGCAAGATTGGTCACCGCAAATAGCAGGTCGCCTACTTCCTCTTGAGCATGCTGTTGATCACCGGCGGCGAGCGCCTCCTCGACCTCGGCCAACTCTTCGCGAATTTTCGCTATCACGCCCTTGGCGTCTGGCCAGTCAAAGCCTACCCGTGCTGCGCGTTTCGATAGTTTGGCAGCCCGGCTGAGCGCTGGCAGCGTGCGTGGTACATCGTCTAAAACCGACGGCGTAGCGACCGTTCGTTCGGCTCTCTCTTCCTCTTTTAGCGACTCCCAGCGACTATTCACCTGCTGGATTTGCAACTCTTCGGCACTCACTCCAGGCGGGCGGCGCGAGCTCAGGGTGCCAGCCGGGAACACGTGCGGATGACGACGCAGCATTTTGCGGTCAGCGTATCGACAATATCGTCAAAATCGAAGCGCCGCTCTTCGGCACCAAACTGAGCGTAGTAGACAACCTGAAAGAGCAGATCACCCAGCTCACCAGGCAACTCGTCAAAGGCGCGACGCTCAATGGCATCGGCAACCTCGTAGGCCTCTTCCAGCGTATGGGGCACAATGCTGTCCCAGTCTTGCTGTAAGTCCCATGGGCAGCCCTGCTCGGCGTCACGCAGCACTTGCATCAGGGTCAGCAGATCGTCCATGCCATAGCGCATTATGCTCCTCTCTTACGAGCTTGTTGATCCGGATCGGCATTGCGCAGACGGCGCACTTCGGTGACATTGGGCAACTGCTGAATACGGGAAAATAGCCGCCCCAGAGATTCAAGGCCGTCGACCTCAAGCGTGATACGTAGGCGGGCGATGCCTTCATCGGTATCGGTTAATGTATTCACCGCGAGTACGTTGACTTTTTCATTACCGAGCAGCCCCGTGACATCGCGCAGCAGTCCTGAGCGATCCCAGGCTTGAATCTCGATGGTCACCGGATAGCGCGTCTGGGCGCGTTCGCCCCACTCTACCTCGATAATGCGCTGGGGTTCGTCCAGGCGCAGTTGCAAAATATTGGCGCAGTCTTGACGGTGTACGGTAACGCCACGCCCTTGGGTAATAAAGCCGATAATCGGTTCGCCGGGCACCGGACGGCAGCAGTTCGCCATGCTGGTTTTCAAGTTACCCACGCCAAGCACCGTGATATCGCTTTTCGTGGCTTTACTGGATTGGCGTTTAGGTTTGGCCAGCAGACGGTCTAACTGCTCCTGATCGTCGGTTTCACCAAACAGTTGCTGGGCCTGGTGCAACACCTGACCAATACGCAGGTCGCCTGCTCCAATGGCCGCGTACATATCGTCAGCGTTGAGGTAGTTAACTGCCTTCGCCAGCTTGGGCAGGTCGAGCCCTTCGACATCCAGGCGGCGCATCTCGCGGTCAAACAGCACCCGCCCCTCATCCAGGTTTTGATCCCGTGCCTGGTGCTTAAACCATGCCTGGATTTTGGCCCGCGCCCGGGAAGTGCGCACATAGCCTAAGCTGGGGTTTAACCAGTCGCGGCTTGGCCCGCCTTTGGTGGCGGTCAGAATCTCAATCTGCTGACCCGTTTTAAGCTTGTAAGTGAGCGGCACAATGCGCCCATTTATCTTGGCACCCCGGCAGCGGTGGCCAATTTCGGTATGCACCCGGTAGGCAAAATCGATAGGGGTGGCAATGCGTGGCAAATCGATAACATGACCATCGGGGGTAAACACATAGATACGGTCAGGCGCCACATCACTGGAGAGCCCTTCTCGCAGGTCCCCAAAACCGCCCACTTCATCCTGCCACTCCAATACCTGACGCAGCCAGGCGATTTTCTCTTCATAGCTACGGCTTTTGGCGTTGGTATCATGACCTTTGTAGCGCCAGTGAGCACAAACGCCCAGCTCTGCCTCATCGTGCATGGCAAAGGTGCGGATCTGGATTTCGAGCACCTTGTTTTCAGGCCCCATCACGGCGGTGTGCAGTGACTGATAGCCATTCTTTTTGGGGTTGGCGATGTAGTCATCGAACTCATTCGGCACGTGGTGCCAACGAGAGTGAATAATCCCCAGCACGGTGTAGCAGTCGGCGACTTCGGGCACTAGGATACGTACTGCGCGAACATCATGAACTTGCGAAAAATCGATCCGCTTACGCTTCATTTTGCGCCAGATCGAGTAGATATGCTTGGCCCGACCATCCACGTCGTAGCGATGGATATGCTGGGCTTCCATCAAGCCCTTGATGGTTTCCACCACATCATGAATATAGCGGTCGCGGTCAAGACGCTTCTCCGCCAACAGCTTGGCAATCGCCTTGTACTCATCTTCATGCAAGTAACGAAACGATAGGTCTTCCAGTTCCCACTTAAGCTGTCCAATACCCAGGCGGTGTGCCAGCGGCGCGTAAATATCGGCAACTTCTCTGGCAACCTGTAAACTTTTTTCCCGGGGAGCGTCTTTTACCTGGCGTAGTGCGCAGGTGCGTTCGGCAATCTTTATTAGCGCCACGCGCACATCGCCCACCATATTCACCAGCATCTTACGCAGGTTTTCCTGCTGGTTGTGCTGGCCCATGCCATGGTCAGGTGCCAAGGGGTAGCTGATCGCAGCCATTTGCAGCACGCCGTCGATAAGACTCGTCACTTCTTCGCCAAAGCGTTTTGTCACGGACTCAAGGCTCAGCAACCCTTCACGTACCGCGCGGTAAAGCACGGCGGCCTCAAGCGTCGCTTGGTCTAGCTTTAACTCCCCCAGAATATCCGCCATTTCCAGACCCATGCGGAAGCTAGAGCCCGGCGATAGCCATACGCGGTGGGTGCGCGGGGCTTCAAGCTCTAACTTCTCAGCGAGCTCACAAGCGTCGACTAAACGCTCTGGATCACGTAGACGCACATCCTCTTGCAGGCGCGTTAACCATTGCTGTATGTCCACCTGCCCGCTAGCGTTTAGCGGCTGGTTTTCACGCACTTTCACCATGACAATCAATCATCCTTTCTGGGAGACGGTCTCCACACGGCCGTCACCGTGGTTTGAAGCGATGGGCCAGAGCTTAAAGCCCGGCAGTTAACCTACATCGGCTTCAAACAGCATCAGCGTTTCCATATGCGCAGTGTGAAGGAACATATCCGCCACTGCTACTTGCGTAATTCGGTAACCCGCATGCACAAGATGTGCCGCATCTCGGGCAAGCGTTGCGGGGTCACAAGAAATATAGACCACCTTTGGCACCGGGCGTCGCGCCAACGACTGACAAATCACTTCACCGCCAGTGCGTGGCGGGTCGAGAACCAGCGCATCACTATCGCGATGAGCAATTAACAATTCATTAACACTGGCTACGTCGCTTAAATCGGCCTGCTGGCCGCTTACCATCAGCTGATTGCGCTGCGCATTAATGGCAATCCGCGCCACCATGGCTGGGTTCCCTTCCACCGCATGCACCTCAGCACCCGCTGCCGCCATAGGCAGGCTGAAGTTACCGATACCGGCAAATAGGTCGAGCATTTTTTGCCCGGTTTTCGGGGTCAACCACTGCATGACCTGCCCCACCATTTGCTGATTTACCTGACCGTTAACCTGTAAAAAATCGCCTGGGGCAAAACTTAAACTCAGTGGAGGTTGGCCTTCAAGCGTCAGCGACTCTTCCAACGCCGGGGGTGCGCCATGCCAGTGCAGCACGGGGGTTTCACGCCCCAACCAAGTGCCTAGCGCCACCTGCTGGTGCTGGGCGAAGGCCTGCCAGCGCTCGGCATCCTGAAGGTGCTCTTTGAGTTGGCGCACCAGCACTACCTGGGTCGTCGCGGTTGCTAGTAATTCAATGTGACCGACAAGGCGCGGCGCCTCTAAGCGTTTAAGTAATTCACGCAGCGGGGTTAGCAACTGCTGCAGGGAATCCACCAGCACCGGGCAGCGCTCGATATCCACCAAGCGGTGGCTATGAGCGGCGCGGAAGCCAAGGCGGATATTACCCTGGCTATCCACCTTGACGCCCAGCCGTGCTCGGCGGCGATAGCCTTGATCGTCACCCTGGATCGAGCCGATCTCGCCTAGCGTGATGCCCTGGCGTGAAAACAGATCGCGCACCACTTCTCTTTTATGAGCACGCTGGGCATCGACATTTAAATGCTGCAGACCACACCCGCCACAGTGGCCAAAATGCGGGCAAGGTGGCGTCACGCGTTGATCTGATGTGGTGAGTAGTGACTTGATATGCGCTTCATCAAAACGTTTGCGCGTTAGATGAACGGCCACTTCGACCTGCTCGCCGGGCAATGCCTGATCAACAAAAACCGTTTTACCGTTGGCCGAGTGCGCAACGCCACGGCCATCGTGCGCTAAGCGCTCAATCACCAAGGGCGAGGCATCATCCGTGGCCGTAGGCCGCGTTTTGCCACCGGGCGTGCCTGCTAAGCCGGAATGACCTGACGCGGGCCTGGGTGGCCGCTTTTTTTCCCAACATGGCCATGATTATACTCCTGGGGCGAATAGGCCAGTGGAGAGATAGCGGTCACCACGGTCACAGACGATAAACACAATGACCGCATTTTCCGTTTGCTCGGCAATACGCAGCGCACCCGCTAAACTTCCCCCGGATGAGACCCCGGCTAAAATGCCCTCTTCACGAGCTAGACGACGCATGTGCTCTTCGGCCTCTTGTTGGCCGATATCCAGAGTGACATCCACCCGGGGTGCTTCAAAAATGGCGGGTAAGTACTCTTTTGGCCAGCGTCGTATTCCGGGAATACTGGCACCATCGGCAGGCTGCAGACCAACAATCTGAATCGCTTGGTTTTGCTCTTTGAGATAACGCGACACGCCCATGATGGTGCCGGTAGTTCCCATGGAACTGACGAAGTGAGTCACCTCACCGCCGGTTTGTTGCCACACTTCAGGCCCGGTGGTGCGGTAGTGCGCTAAGGGGTTGTCCGGGTTGGCGAACTGGTTGAGCGGCTTGCCTTCGCCTCTAGCAATCATGCCATCGGCAATATCGCGCGCCTCTTCCATGCCCCCGGCTTTGCTCGCAGAAATTAATTTAGCTCCATAGGCGGCCATCGCCTGTTTCCGCTCTTCAGAAGCGTTCTCAGGCATTACCAGCACCATCTGGTAGCCTTTAATCGCCGCCGCCATAGCGAGCGCAATCCCGGTATTGCCTGAAGTTGCCTCAATCAGCGTATCGCCGGGGGTAATATCACCCCGCGCTTCTGCTTCACTGAGCATCGAAAGGGCGGGACGATCTTTGACCGATCCAGCGGGATTATTACCTTCAAGTTTAGCCAACAGGGTATTGTTACGCCCTGCGCTAATGCGCTTCAGGCGCACCAGGGGCGTGTTGCCAACCACGTCTTCTAACGTGGGATAGCCCTTAAGACTGTCTTTTAGACTGCCCTTGAGATCGTTCATGAATATTCCTTATCGTAACCGTTATGCTGCATTATATCGGTGCTGCCTTAGGCTGGACAGGCAACCTCATTGAATCTGCGAGCTTCTTTTCATGTCTTTGAATACCCGTCTTCTGTTTGCCTTACTCGGTTTCCCGCTTTTGGTGTACGCCTTGATGTCCGTATTGCTGGTGATACAGAGCGATACGAAAGCTCGTGCCGTACAGCAAGAGCGCCTGGAAAGCGCAGGCGAGCTGCTCGCCCCAAGCTTTGCTGACGCCATCACAGAGGGTGATGCCCAACGCCTGGAGATTTTGGCGCGCCAACTCCTCAGTATGCGTGGCCTACGTACGGTTGCATTATTTAATCCGCAGGGCGAACGCCTTCTTTTGCTGGGCAAATCCGCTCCCACCACTCTAGACGCCCCTGCTGCTAGCCAGTTGATTATGGAAGAAGAGGCGTGGCGACTGCGCTTACCGCTGGGTGTTACTCAATTAAACACCAGCCCAGTCAGGGCAGGCGATGGCAGCGCTGGTTGGCTAGACATTGAGATGGGCACCCGAACGCTCACCCTGGAGCGCTATAAACTCATCGCCAGTCTTAGCTTAGGCGGCATGTTGCTAGGCCTGCTGATGTTTTTAGTGGCTTTTCGCTATTAGCCGCTATGCCACTCGCCCTATTGAGGAAGCTAACCAAGCTCTTTATCGCTTATCTCGTGGCGACTATAGGTTACGCCTGGTACCTACGAATGCCTCAGAACTTCATCACTTAACGAGCCATATTAATGCGCTAGCGGAGCACTTTCAGCAGGCCCAGCGAGATATGCAAACGCAAATTGAGCAGGCCACTAGCGAGCTGCAAGAGTCAATGGAAACCATTGAGGAGCAGAGTATCAAGCTTGATTTAGCTCATCGCAGCGCGCTACGGGCAAACGCGGTGAAGTCAGAGTTCTTGGCCAACATGAGCCATGAGATTCGCACGCCGCTCAACGGTATTATCGGTTTTTGTCGGCTCCTCGGACGCTCATCACTGGATACGCGCCAGCAGGAGTGGTTGCAGCATGTGCATCGCGCTTGCGACAACCTCCTCATGCTGGTTAACGATGTACTCGACTTTTCTAAACTTGAGGCAAATCGCCTGACGCTTGAAGAGGCGGATATTGACATCGTCTCCCTGGTTGATGAAGTGGTAGGCCTCCACGCGCCCGAGGCCCAGCGCAAGCAATTGCACCTAGTGGCGATGGTGTACGACGATGTACCCACACCGCTGTGTGGTGACCCGTTACGCATCCATCAGGTGTTAAATAATTTGATTGGTAATGCGCTCAAATTCACTCATGAGGGTGAAGTAATTGTGCGTGTTATGCTGGATAACCAGGAAGGCCAGCATGTGGTACTGAATCTTAGCGTCAGCGATACAGGTATTGGGCTCAGTGACGCCCATCAAGAGGCGCTGTTTAGCGCCTTTTCTCAAGCCGAACCCAGCCATTCTCGTCAATTTGGGGGTAGCGGCCTTGGCCTTACTATCTGCCGGCAGTTGATAGAACGGATGGGCGGAGAAATCGAGGTCGAAAGCGAGCTGGGCAAAGGGACGACGTTCTCTTTCACCCTTCCCATGCTTGCCAACCGTGCCATCGAACGGCCGACGGAAATTAGCTTAGCCAACCCCACTATTCGCTTATATGAAACCCATGCCCCCACCCGACATGTGCTAGAGCACTTACTACAGCGCTGGGAGGCGCAACCGATTGCGTTCGATGACGCGGAATCGGCACAGCTGCTCATATTAGGGTTGGAGCACAGCGATTATACACCCGAACGCCACCGCCACTGGCAGCGGGTGATTGATGAAATGCCCTACCCGGTATTGATTTTAGCCAATGGTAACAGCTTTGATTTACCACCCCTGCGGTTAACGCAGGGCGGCGAAACGCTTTATAAGCCCTTCTCTCGGGCTCAATTGGTAGCAACACTTAAGCAATTATTGTTGCCTGCTTTTTTACCGCACAAAACGTCGGGATCTTTAGTGGCCCTGCCCAATCCATCGCAACCACTCAAACTACTGATTGTCGATGACAATGCGCCAAACCGTGAACTGCTTAAAAATATGCTTGAAGACCCATCCCTGCATATCACGGCGCTTGAAAGCGGCCACCAAGCGCTAGAGTTTGCGCGAACCAGTAATGTTGACATGGTATTGATGGATATTCGTATGCCTGGAATGGATGGCGTGCAAACCACCCAGGCACTGCGTCGGCTCAGCGGCACCTGGGCTCGCTGTCCGATCATTGCTGTCACTGCCCATGTGCTTAGCAGTGAACGCCAAAAGTGGCTGTCAGAAGGCCTTGATGACGTACTGATAAAACCCATTGATGAGGTAAAGCTGCATCAACTGCTTCATCGTTTTTTAGGGGTAACCCATCGGCTCGCCGACAGCGGTTCAACACAACCATCACACAATAGGAGTCAGCCCGTCACTGAGGCATTCAGCCCCGCGGCCCCTGCCACGCTGCCGGTGATTGATCTTGAGATAGGCGCACGCCTTGCGGGGGGGAAAGAGTACCTGGCGCGCGAGCAGCTAAAACGCCTCATCGACAGTCTAGATGAGAGCGAACAGCACATGCGCGCCGCGTTCGCGCAACAAAACTTACAAACCCTGCTCGATTGGGTGCATGGATTAAATGGCGCCAGCCGTTACTGCGGTGCGCCCGAGTTAGCGCTACTGGTAGAGACACTTGAGACTCGACTACGCACCAGCGGCCTAGACCATGTAGAGGGACTACTGGAAGACCTGTACCAGGCAATGGCAAGATTAAGAGCGCACCGCTCGCTACTACAAAGGCCTTGATCCAGCACCCAGTACCCACTATCAAGTAACCGTTAGCTCAACGCCTAACGACCATGCAAAAGGCTTTGCAAGAGGCGGTGATGGGCCATTAGCGCTCCAACACAACAAACGCAACGGCGTACTCGGCCTCATCGCTCAAGGTAACATGACTGGCCGTGACACCTGCTGCCTGAAGCAGCCGTGCGGCTTCACCATCAAGCAGAAAATACGGCTTGCCCAACGCATCATTTAGCACCTGAATATTGCCCCACTGCATGCCTTGACGAAGGCCTAGCCCCAACGCTTTAACGAAAGCCTCCTTGGCAGCAAAGCGCTTGGCTAGAAATGCCACGGGCTGCGACTTCTGCAGCCAAAGCGCATGTTCTCGGGGGCCTAAAATACGTTGGGCAAAGCGCGGGCCGTGCCGTTGCACGGCCCGTGTAAAGCGCTCAACACGGGCAATATCCGAACCAATTCCCACAATCATCGCCAGCGACCCCTGATTAGTGCCCGCAGCAACCATCATGCACATGATCATCAGAGTGCTCATGGTCGTGGGCATCGAGAGCCGCCATTAGCCCCGCCTCTTGGCCAGCAATAATCAGGCGTTTCATCTCCTGCACGGCCTCTTTCAGGCCGACAAACAGCGCACGAGCAATAATCGCATGGCCAATATTGAGTTCATTAACGCCCGGCAGTGCCGCAATTGCCTCCACGTTGTGGTAGTGCAGGCCGTGGCCTGCATTGACCACTAACCCCAGCGAAATAGCGTGGGTAGCAGCGGTGGTTAAGCGTTGATACTCCGCATTCGCCGCATCGCTGCCGGGACGAGCTTCAGCGTAAGCGCCCGTGTGCAGTTCGATGGTAGGAGCCCCGGCGCGCTGGGCAGCATCGATCTGCTCAACCTCCGGATCGATAAACAGGGATACATCGCAACCCGCTGCACTCAAGCGCTGGCAGGCGCTGGCAATAGCGTCAAAGCCGCCGACAACATCGAGACCACCTTCGGTGGTCAGCTCTTCACGCTTTTCGGGTACTAAGCATACGTGTGCTGGCAGCACTTCTTCGGCCAGCGCCAGCATCTCTTCGGTGACGGCCATTTCCAGGTTCATGCGCGTATTGAGCACTTCCGCCAGAATGCGTACATCCCGGGGCTGGATATGGCGCCGGTCTTCACGCAAATGCACGGTAATGCCATCGGCACCCGCCTCTTCGGCCACTAACGCGGCTTGAACGGGGTCAGGGTAGCGTGTACCTCGGGCTTGGCGAAGTGTCGCAATGTGATCAATATTGACGCCTAACAGAATCCGAGGGGGGTGCATGATGCCTCCAAGGCAGCAATGAAATAAGAGTTTGTGAACAGGATATTAAAACAATCAGGGGCGGTGTCGACGCCGGGCTAAATCGAGCATCAGCTCTCGCGAACGTAACACGGTGGAGCCAAGATGAGGGGCTAGCGCCGCTCGCATCACTGCCTTCAGTGCATTGGCAAGCCCTTCGTGCTGCCAATCCCCCTGCTCGATATAGCGCAACGTGCGACCATCCAAACCGCGATCTGCAGGCACAAAAGAGCGCGACGCGGCATCAAAGCGGTAGCGAAGCTGAGGATCTAAAACGCTACCGTCGGGTGTTGTAAACTGTGGCGTTGCTTCAAGCGCTTCCAATAACGCCCACTCATAGCGGCGCAGCGCCAATGCTCGTTCCGCGGGCGCTGGGAGTGCTTCGAGTAGCGCGGTATAAAACGCGAAAACGTCAGGGGCTGGTAGCTCTAACGGCAGTAGTCGGGTGGCGATCTCATTGGCGTAGAGCCCACAAAGCAAGCCTTCACCTGCTAAGAGTGCCGTCTGCCCGCGGGATTCCATCAGCGTAAGCCGCTTCAAATCTCGGCTGCCTTGCCAGCTCACAAATAGCGGCGTAAAGGGCTGCAAACGCTGTCGCGATTTTGAGCCAGGCCGCTGTCCTCCATGGGCAACCGCACGCACCCTACCGTAATCAAGCGTTAATAGGTCTACCAGCGCACTGGTTTCACGATAAGGCCGGCGATGAAGTAAAAAAGCCGGCTCAGGCGCCATCGCTACACTCAATCGAGGTCGTAACCCAGGCTTTTCAAGGCGCGCTCGTCATCCGACCAACCACGCTTCACTTTCACCCATAAGTTGAGCATCACTTTCGTGCCCAGCGCGCGCTCCATATCGAGACGCGCCTCTCGCCCAATGCTCTTGAGTCGGTCACCGTTTTCGCCAATCAAAATAACTTTTTGGCCCTGGCGCTCAACAAGAATAAGCGCGCTGATATGCGTCACACGTTCAGTCTCGCGGAACTCTTCAATTTCAACGGTCATCTGGTAAGGCAGCTCATCGCCCAACTGGCGCATGACTTTTTCACGCACCAGCTCGGCCGCCATAAACCGCAGACTTTTATCGGTAATCTGATCTTCAGGGAAGAAGTGAACGCTTTCAGGAAGGTGTTTGGCCACCTCCTCTTCCAAAGTGTCTACCTGGGTACCGTGCTTCGCTGAAATCGGCACGATGGCGGCGAAGTCACGGCGAGCGCCGACATCCGCTAGCCAAGGCAGCAAATCGCCCTTTTCGCCTAACCGATCGACTTTATTGACCGCCAAAATTATCGGCGCCTTAACGTGTTCAAGGCGCTTCAACACCGCCTGATCCTCTTCTGTCCAACGGGTGCGGTCAATAATAAAGACCACACAATCCACGTCGCGCAGCGCCTGGGTAGCGGCTTGGTTCATAAAGCGGTTAATCGCTTTATTACGATCTTTGGACATGATGTGCATGCCTGGGGTATCGACATAGATAAACTGCGTTTCATCGACGGTTTTAATCCCCATCACCTGATGGCGTGTGGTTTGCGGCCGCCGCGAGGTAATGGATATTTTCTGCCCCAGAATACGGTTCATGAGGGTTGATTTACCCACGTTGGGTCGGCCAACGATGGCAACGAATCCGCAGGTTTGGCTCATGATTTGTCTCCAGGGCTTTTTTCGAGGTACGACAGCGCTTCTTCTGCCGCTTGCTGTTCAGCGTGACGGCGGCTAGGGCCTTTACCAGTGGTATGCTCAGCCAACAGGTCAATGTAGCACTCCACGGTAAAGGTCTGGGCATGTGCCTCACCCTTTACGCAGACAACTTCATACCGCGGCAATGCCGCTTGGCGCGACTGCAAAAACTCCTGCAGCCGGGTTTTGGGATCTTTTTGGGTATCTTGCAGTGAGATATTACCCAATCTTTCTGCGTACCAATCCAACACACGGTCGCGCACTACATCCATCCCGGCGTCCAGATAGATACCACCAATAATGGCTTCTACCGCATCCGCCAGTATTGATTCACGACGATGACCACCGCTTTTCATCTCGCCAGAACCAAGCCGCAGGCATTCGCCAAACTCCATTTCCCGGGCAAGCTCAGCTAGCGTTTGGCCCTTCACCAATCTCGCACGAAGGCGCGAAAGCTGTCCTTCACGGGCCTGGGGGAAGCGCTGAAACAGCGCTTCGGCGATCACGAAATTGACAATGGAGTCGCCCAGAAATTCCAGGCGCTCATTGTTACGACCACCGAAGCTGCGATGGGTCAAGGCCAATTCCAATAGCGTATCGTCGCCAAAGGTATGGCCGATTCGTCGGCAAAAGCGTTCAAGGAATTACTCACAGCTCTCCTACGTCATTGACGTTAACTAAAGTGACATAACTGACTAACCACAACCTAAGCAGATACTTCATTCAATGCGCCGAACGCTGGTAAAACTGGGCAGCCCGCCATCCCAGTGCATCCACACTGCAAACGCACGACCCACGATATTCTCTTCCGGCACAAAGCCCCAATAGCGGCTGTCATTAGAGTGGTCACGGTTATCACCCATCATGAAATAGTGCCCTTCAGGCACTTCCACTTCCCGCATTTGCGGGCCAGGGTCACGCGGGTTGTTATAGACAAAGTGTTCAGCATCGCCAAGGCGTTCTGCTAATAATAGCTGCTCGGGGGAGCCTTCGGGGCCCTCTTCAATCAACTGTTTCGCCACCGGCTCACCATTGACATACAGCTGTTTGCCTTCATAGCGAATACGATCCCCTGGCATACCGACTACCCGCTTGATGAAATTCACTGAAGGCTCATCCGGGAAACGAAACACCATCACATCGCCACGTTCTGGGTCATCGACTTCGATAAAGCGGGTATTCACCACCGGCAGGCGCAGGCCATAGGCAAACTTGTTGACCAGAATAAAGTCGCCCACTTCAAGCGTCGGCCGCATTGAACCCGAAGGAATCTGAAAGGGCTCAATGATGAAGCTACGTACTATCAGCACCACTAATAGCACTGGAAAGAACGAGCGTGCGTAATCAACGGGCCAAGGTTCTTTGAGCAACTTTTCGCTGGTAGCTGGGTCAAGCCCCTCTTGGGTATTGGCCTCTGCTGCAGCAAATCGCTGGCGGCGTTTTGGCTTAAGTAGCAGCACATCCAATAGATAAATAACGCCCGAAAGCGCGACGGCAAGTACCAGCAGTAATGAAAAATCCATGGGTGGTGTTATTTCCTAGTCGTTTACCTTGAGCACAGCAAGGAAGGCATCCTGGGGAATTTCCACGCGCCCCACTTGTTTCATGCGTTTCTTACCCGCTTTCTGTTTCTCGAGCAGTTTTTTCTTACGGCTGACATCGCCGCCATAGCACTTGGCCGTGACGTTTTTACGCAGCGCCTTCACCGTTGAGCGAGCCACCACCTGGCCACCGATAGCGGCCTGGATTGCCACGTCGAACATTTGCCGAGGAATCAGCTCTTTCATTTTTTCCACCAGCAAACGGCCACGATTATGGGCATGGTCACGGTGGATGATGACGGCTAACGCATCGACTTTATCGCCGTTAATCAGTACGTCCAAACGCACCAATTTAGCCTCTTCAAAGCGCTCAAAGTTGTACTCAAGCGACGCATACCCTTTCGAGATGGATTTCAGGCGATCAAAGAAGTCCATGACCACTTCCGACATTGGCAGTTCGTAGGATAGTTGAATCTGGTTGCCTAAAAACTGCATATCCCGCTGTGTACCGCGGCGCTGTTCACACTCGGTAATAACGTTGCCTACATACTCCTGGGGAACCAGGATACTGGCGCGGACAACCGGCTCGCGCATCTCATCTACGTCGGCCATATCAGGCAGCTTGGAAGGGTTGGAGACGTAGTTAACGTCGCCATTTTTCATCGCTAATTCGTAAACAACCGTTGGCGCGGTGGTGAGCAGGTCAATATCGTACTCACGCTCCAGGCGCTCCTGGACAATCTCCATGTGTAGCGTGCCAAGAAAGCCCACACGGAAACCGAAACCAAGGGCATCGGAGTTCTCTGGTACATATTCAAGCGAGGCATCATTAAGCGCCAGTTTTTCTAGCGCATCGCGGAAGTCTTCGTAATCATCCGCGCTGACTGGAAACATGCCAGCATAAACCTGTGGCTTCACTTTTTGGAAACCAGGCAAGCGCGCAACGTCAGGCGTTTTGGTATGGGTAATCGTATCGCCCACCGGTGCGCCGTGGATCTCCTTGATGCCAGCGACAATAAAACCGACTTCACCGGCACGCAGGATATTGGTCTGTTTACGCTGTGGAGTAAAAATACCCACTTCCGTGGTACCCCAATCGCGGCCCGTCGACTTAATGCGAATCTTATCGCCTTTGCGCAGCGTGCCATCAAATAAACGCACTAGCGATACTACGCCGAGGTAGTTATCAAACCAGGAGTCGATAATGAGTGCCTGTAGGGGGGCATCCGGATCACCTTTCGGTGGCGGAATATCGCGCACCAAGCGTTCAAGCAGAGCGTCAATCCCAATACCGCTTTTAGCCGAGACACGGCAGGCATCGGTCGCATCAAGCCCTATGATCTCCTCGATTTCTTGTGACACCTTGTCACAATCAGCCTGAGGCAAATCGATTTTATTAAGCACCGGCAGAACTTCAAGACCTTGTTCAATCGCGGTATAGCAGTTAGCCACCGACTGGGCTTCCACGCCTTGCGCTGCATCGACTACCAGCAGTGCACCCTCACAGGCGTAGAGCGAACGTGACACTTCGTAAGAGAAATCAACGTGCCCCGGTGTATCGATAAAGTTGAGTTGGTAAACCTGGCCATCGGCCGCGGTATAATCCAGCGTCACCGATTGAGCTTTGATGGTAATACCACGCTCGCGCTCAATGTCCATGGAGTCGAGCACTTGCTCTTTAAGCTCACGTTCAGTTAACCCTTCACAAGTCTGAATCAAACGATCAGAGAGCGTCGATTTACCGTGATCAATATGGGCAATAATTGAGAAATTACGTATGTGCTTAAGCTTTCCGTTGGGAACGTCTTGGGACATCGAGTCTGTTCTGCCTTAGTGGTACGCAAGCGGCCGCTATGGCAGACCGCTTCGAGAGTTCAAAGCTCGAAAACAGCTGCCGTTAGAACATAAGGGCCATTTTCGACAAAAAGATATCCGCTATTGTAGCGATATGCGCAGGATAGGAACAGCAGTCCGGCGAGAACCGCCGGACCAGAAGTGAAAATAGGCAGGTTATTCTAGGCGAAGTGCAACGAACAGAGAGCGTCCTTCACGGAATAGACGTAGTGGAATGGCCCGATCAGTCGGCAGCTCTTCAACAATACTGACGAGTTCTTCTGAAGAGGAGACGCTGCGATGGTCAACACTGACCAATACATCCCCAGGGAGAATGCCAGCCTTCGCGGCAACGCTATCAGGCTCAACTTGGCGAACTTCAACCCCACCAGGAATATTCAGCTGCTCGCGCATGGCGTCGTCAATTTCAGCCACCATCACACCTAGACGTGTTTGATTATTGCTGGTGGACTGGTTTGGCTCCTGCTCGGCATCGGGCCAACTACCCAACTCAACCGACTCAGTCATCTCTTCACCATCGCGCATTAAGGTAAGTTCCACCTCGGTGCCGGGTGCGCCGCGACCAATTAGACGCGGAAGCGTGCTGGAGCGCTCGACTTCTTCGCCATTCACTTCAAGAATCACATCGCCAGCCTGGAGCCCGCCCTGAGCCGCAGGACCTTCAGGGTCAAGATCAGCAATCAGAGCACCAATGGCATTTTCCATACCAAATGATTCAGCTAGGTCTTGGGAAACAGGCTGGATCATGACACCTAACCAGCCACGGTTAACTCGACCGTCTTCACGCAACTGATCCGCAACATCCATGGCGACATTAATGGGAATAGCGAATGAGACACCCATGAAACCGCCACTGCGGGTAAAGATTTGGGAGTTAATACCGACCACTTCACCCTGGAGATTAAACAGCGGGCCACCGGAGTTTCCGGGATTGATCGCCACATCCGTTTGGATAAAGGGAACATACGCATCGCGTGGCAAGGTGCGGTTGATCGCACTGACAATACCTGCGGTAACGGAGTGATCAAAACCGAAGGGCGAACCAATAGCCGCTACCCATTCGCCGACTTTCAGTTCATCAGAGTCACCCAGCGTAAGCGTAGGTAAGTCACTGGCATCAATCTTTAATAGCGCCACATCGGTTTGTGGATCACTGCCGACTACTTCCGCAGTTAACTCGCGACGGTCGTTTAGTCGCACCAAAATCTCATCAGCATCCTGCACCACGTGAGCGTTTGTCATGACGTAGCCATCGTCACTAATAACAAACCCCGAGCCTAGTGATTGGCGCTCCTCGCTGCGCCCCTGACCGCCGCTAGGGGGCGAAGGTAAGCTATCTCCAAAAAAGTGGCGAAAAATTTCTGGAATTTCCTGGCCGCCAAACCCTGGAGCGCTACTACGCTGAACCGTTCTGCTGGTCGAAATATTGACCACGCCAGGGGCGGCATCTTCAACCAACTCGGTGAAATCGGGCAAACCCTGTGCGCTGGCAACTTGGCCAAAGGTTAGCAACGCCGCCACACATACCCATAGGGTGGAGGGGAGAATCAAGCGCTTCATGCAAGAGCTCCTACTTAAGGTGATATTAATCGAAGGCAGATCAACAACTCACAGCGAAGTGCCGGAGAACTAACTGACCAAGCGCGGACGAAAGCGTTCCCTTCTCCCACGCAATAGGTATTTAACACTTATAACACCCCCTACTAAGGCGATAAAAAAGACCGCAGGGGCCAGCCAAATAACAGTATTGACACCGGAGACCAGACCGGACAGCAGCAGCGCCAAAAGTAAAGGCAGCCCATAAACAAAAAAGCCAGCAAAGTGACAGAGGCACTTGGCAAGCTTATGGTGACTAAACTTCCTAGCGGATACGCCTGCTCAATAGCCTCAGTTCTCCCAGGAAGTTCTAAAGCAACTTGCTGACTGCGTCGGGGCGATAACAACCCCAACCCGCACCCTCTTCCCTGAGCGCACTGCTTACAGCTTTCTTGGGCCGAAATTTCAACGATGAGGCGTTGAGGTGCATGCTTTACAACGGAGCCGGTGCGTAACAGAGGGGAGCAGGTAGCAGGAGTCATTATCACGCTTCTCGAAGCACTTGGATCGAAAACACTACTTCTCATCCTCTTCATGAGGATCATTGTCAGCCTGAGGTAGATCGAAGTTAATTGAACGCACAATTCTTTGAAGCGTCGCAACGGGAAGCTCGCCAATGGCAACTAACTGCCAGCGCCCCTCCTCGGTAACGTAGTGGTCAACAGCTACAGCAGAAACGCCCAATTGCTGCACGCCCGGCTGCAAAGCAGTGCTATCGTCATCAGAAACGGACTCTACGAATAGGCTTACGGTAGCTAAACCATCGCTATAAACCCGCTGATGCAGATCACTGCCCGTAAAGTTAACTGGCTGGGTAACAAAGCCCTCGGGCAACCAGGTAACCTGCCAGGGAGTGCTCAAAACCACTCGCGGACCATCTAACCTAACAATACCGGTATATTTTTGAGGCGACTGAAGCTGAGTAATTTGGAAGGTTTCAATTATTCGTCCCTGCTGATCAATAAGCACATGCTTAAGCAGGAGACCAGTGTCTCGATCAAGCCACCACTCGTGGGAGAAGCGCCATTGATCATGCGGCTCAAAAATAAGCTTGATCGCTTCACGCCCCGCCACGCGAGCGTCATCTTCAAGTTCAATCGAATAATAGCGCTCTAGATGAGCCGCCCACCGAGCTGGGGAAGGCAGCTCACCGTTACTGTTCTCTTCGGTCCAGGCTAACCGACCCACCGGTGAACGTCGCTCAATGCTGACAGAGGGTCCGTCGAGATATTGCACTACCTGCTGCCTGATGCCGTCCTGAATGCGGTGGGAAAGCGCCAAGGTACGCACATCAACAGCATCAATAGCCACTGCTCTAGCTTGAAAGGCATAGCAGTGACTAGCCCACAACCCTCTCTCAAGCCACTGGGTGGCACTACTAGGCGTCGCTTCGGTTTCAACTGAACACTCATAGCCTTCATGGCTGCCTGAAGTGCTGCTTGTTTCTGAAGAAGTAGTGCTAACCTCTGAAGCGCTATCAACACTTTCAGCGTGTGCATGAAATGGGAGCGTACTGAGCACTATCACCAACATCCAGGCGCGCCCAGGCCGCCGGAAAAATATCATCTTGCACACTTCCACCCTGCGCACTCCCTACCCTTGCTGATATGCGCTGTAAAAACGCCATTCAGAATTAGCGTTGTCCTAGCGGCTCAGTAACCGCAGAGGAGCGCATCAGCGGCATCCAACTGTCGCCACTGCCGTAAGCGGCACTCTGGGTATGCTGCTCCAAGTAAGATTGCAGCAAGCCAATCTGATCAACATCGATGTTAGTGCCTTGGGAAGCAGAGACGCCCTGGGGGGTCTGCGCTGAAAACCCAGCTTCACTAATATTCATTAGGCCACTCTGACCAGACTGCCCACTAAGCCGAAACGGAGTAGGTTCAAACATTGGCATATCGGCGCGCGAAGCCACTGCTGGCTGAGAAGCCAAACTAACCGGCTGAACCTGGGTTCCACCATTAGCACTAGACGCGGTTGTGGCAACATCTCCACCCTGAGGGACAGACGAGTCATTACCAAAGAACTGCACACCGGTAATAACCATCAAGGAGACAGCAGCTGCAACACCAGCGCCACGGGCAAATGAAACGCCTCCCGCACGATGGGCCACTTGCTCGGAGCCTTGCATCATTGGTGCAGGTTCATCGCGCAATTGGGCCATGATGCCGGCAGAAAGATCCACACTTACATCTACGCCTTGCTCACGCTGCATCATGCTGCGTGCAAGGTGATAGCGGCGCCATGTATCGGCAGCATCGTCATCATTAGGCAGTGCCTTCAACACTCGGCGAAGCTCAAGCTCGTCACTTTCGCCATCCATTAACACCGAAAGTGATTCCCGTGTGTTTTGACTCATACTTCACACCCTCACACTGTTTAAAAGAAGTACCGATGCGATGATATAAAAACAGCCATCACCGCACCAACGACTTCCATGGCCAAGACTCAGTTGCAAACTAATCAAGCGGTAAAAATAATCAGCCTACAACGCTAAGCTCATGACGCTTTGCACATCGAAATATCCAATGTGCTCATCAAGATTGTCAGGTTCTATGACGCTAAACATGCCAGACAGTTCACAAAAAAAGCAAAACCAATGATTTTTATGATGGCATTTCAAAGCAATCACTGAACCGTGCCACTAGTGACCGTTATTCGTCACGACTGTTCCTTGCCGTGGATACTAGCGGACGAATATGTTCATCAACGGCCTCGCGGGCGCGAAAAATGCGAGAACGAACGGTACCCACGGGGCACTGCATGACCTGAGCAATATCTTCATAAGCCAGCCCATCCAGTTCACGCAGGGTAATCGCTGTGCGCAGATCATCGGGCAGGTTGTCAATTGCTTGGTACACCGCTGCCTCTAGCTGATCTCGTGCAATGGCCGCTTCCGGTGACTCTGAGTCTGCCAGCCGTCCGCTTTGATCGATAATTTCAGCGTCGACAATATCTAAATCACTTCCTGGGGGGCGGCGACCCCGTGAGACCAAATAATTTTTAGCGGTATTGATCGCAATGCGATACATCCAGGTATAAAACGCACTCTCTGCGCGAAACTTGCCCAAGGCGCGATACGCCTTGATAAATGCCTCCTGGGCGACATCCTGAACTTCTGAGTGATCATGAACGTAACGACCGATCAGGCCGATAATTTTGTGCTGGTACTTCTTGACCAGCAAATCAAAAGCGCGCGTATCGCCTTTTTGAGCACGTTCAACAAGCTGTTGGTCTGTTTCCCGAGTGCTCATTCACACGCTCCTCCAGCTCGTACGGCGTGCGCCGAGCCCCATTCCTAGCCCTGACAAGTGGGCGTTCACAGCAAGCAGCATAGCGTCCCTTGGGCATTGATTAATAATAGAGTGAAATAAAAGAGCGAATACGTCGCCCGAGTATGTTGCTACATTTTTTGGTGAAGCCACGTTTTAAAACGAGGCAACATTTTATATCGGTACTGCTTTTTTAACGATACGGTTTTTAAAGTCTCAGTTTTAAAAACCCAGTTTTAAAGACTCGGCATTATGACTATCGGGCTTTCTACACCACCCCTAACCACATCATAAGGCTTACAACGTCATGGGATTTCGAACAACATAGCGCCCAGTGTTACGCGTTCTATGCAGCGCATCAAGCGCTTACCCCCTCTTTCGCAAAACCCAGCGGCTGACACTTTTAATGCCACTATAGTTCCACAGCAATTGATTTTTACCTGCTTGGCAAGCGATAGTAGGTGCCACTTTTATCGCCCATCGCGTAAGCACAGGTAGCAAGATGTCAGAACAGCAGGTTAATAACCTTAACGTCCTCGCTCAAGACGTTCTCACCACGCCAGAAGCGCTCAAAAACGCCGTACCGTTAACCGATGCGGCAGAGCGCACTGTTATTGAAGGTCGTCAAACCATCCAGAATATCCTGGATGGCAACGATCCGCGACTGCTTGTCGTCGTCGGCCCTTGCTCTATTCACGACGTGGAGGCCGCGCTTGATTACGCACGACGCCTTCGCGAACTCGCCGATCAGGTGAACGACAGCCTGTATATTGTGATGCGCGTCTATTTTGAAAAGCCGCGCACAACGGTAGGCTGGAAAGGCCTGATCAACGACCCCCACCTCAACGACTCTTTTGAGATCGATGAGGGGCTACATATCGCCCGCAAACTGCTGGTCGACCTGGCGGAAATAGGCTTACCGCTTGCTACCGAAGCACTCGACCCGATCTCACCCCAGTACCTGCAAGACTGCATTAGCTGGTCTGCGATTGGCGCCCGCACTACCGAGTCACAGACCCACCGGGAAATGGCCTCTGGCCTCTCCTGCCCGGTCGGCTTTAAAACGGCACCGACGGCAGCTTAGATGTGGCTATTAACGCACTTCAGTCCGTGGCCAGCCCGCACAACTTCCTGGGCATTAACCAGGGTGGCCAAGTGGCGATCATTCGTACCCGCGGCAATGCCTACGGCCATGTCGTGCTACGTGGCGGCAATGGCAAGCCTAACTACGATAGCGTTAGCGTTGCGCTGGCAGAGAGAGAGCTCGAGAAAGCCAAGCTTTCGCCCAACATCATGATCGACTGCTCTCACGCCAACTCCAATAAAGATGCCGCGCTGCAACCGCTGGTATTGGAAAACGTCACCAACCAAATTTTGGAAGGCAACACTTCCATCATCGGCCTGATGGTTGAATCCAATATTGGCTGGGGCAATCAGAAACTCACCGCAGACTTAAGCCAGCTGCAGTATGGCGTCTCCATTACCGATGCCTGCATCGATTGGGACACCACGGTGGAGACCTTCAAGCGCATGAACGATAAACTTGCCGACACGCTCGCCAAGCGCATCGCCAAGTAGATCGAATCCTCAAGCAGGTCGAAAACCCCGCTACGGCGGGGTTTTTGGTCGTTTCCCAGAGCACTGAATAATCGCTAGCGACTAATTTCACGCCGAAATGGTGGCAGCGCATCTAACAGCGCCTGCCCATAACGACGAGTAATCACCCGCTTATCCAACAGGGTGATTGTGCCCCGATCGCTCTCTTTACGAATCAAGCGCCCACAGGCCTGGACAAGCTTTATAGATGCATCAGGCACGCTAATGCGCATAAACGCATTACCGCCCTGGCTCTCTATCCACTCCGCGAGCGTTGCGCCTACCGGGTCATCGGGGACCGCAAAAGGCAGCCGCGTAATCACCACGTGCGTCAAATAGTCGCCGGGAAGATCAATCCCTTCCGCAAAGCTCGCCAAGCCAAAGATGATACTGCCCTCGCCCCTATCAACCGCCGCCCGGTGGCGCTCAATAAGCTCACGCTTAGGTAGTGCATCCTGAGCGAGCACGCGCTCCTTCACACTCGCGGGCAACGCTTTATCGACCGCGCGCAGCTGGGCACGGGAAGAGAACAGCACCAGCGCCGCTTCTTTCTCGGCCAACTGCGATACAAACGTGACGATCGCCCGTTCATGAGCATCCCTGTCGCCAGGGTCGGTGGCCTCTTTGGGCACGCGCAGCACCGCATTGGCGTAATCAAACGGACTCGGCAGCGCCTGATAGCGGTAGCGATTCGCCAAACCTGCCCGCTCCTGCAGGCGCTCAAAGCGCCCCAACGCAGTCAAGGTCGCAGAGGTAACCACCGCCCCATGGCAACGCCCCCATAAATGCTTCGCCAACGTATGGGCGGCCGATACCGGACTGGCCGAAAACTCAACTTCCGGCTCCCCAGCCACACGACTAAGAGTGATCCATCGGGCGCTAGGTGCCTCATTGGCCACATCCTGCTCGCTAAATGCCTGCCACAATGCATGTGCCTCTAGTGCGCGCCCATGCAGTAACGCGACCAATGGTAACCAGGTTTCCGCCTGCTCACGATCAAGGCCTGTCTGCTTATCGGGATCAAGGCTTTCGCGCAGAATATCGCTAATGCTTTCCAGGCAGCGCGACAGCGAGGCAAACATCACCAACAACTGCTGCGCCTGCTCCCGCAGGGCATCGGGCACTTGCCCCTTCTCAAAACGCGATTGATGAGTGGCCTCTTCATCAGCGAGGCCATTAGGCCGCTCCGCTAACTGGTGCCCCATGCTAAATACGTCACCTAGCGCGGGCTCCAGGTTATGAATCAACTCTGGCAAACTGACTAAAAGCCGCGACACCGTTGGCTGAATAGCCAACGCCTGGTGAAGGTCGGTCAAACTGCTTTTCAGCGTTTTCAGCCAGCGCAAACAGCCGTGTACCGCAAAGCGGTGGGCAAAGTGGGAGAGCGCCTTCTCAGGCAGGTGGTGACCTTCGTCAAACACAAAGATACAGTCCGCCGGGTCGGGCAAAATCGCACCGCCCCCAACGCCAAGTCAGCCAGCACAAGATCATGATTGGCGACGATGACATCCGCATTTTCAAGCTCACGACGGGAGCGAAAAAACGCACAGGCGCCAAAATGGCCGCAGCGCCTTCCGGTGCACTGGCGGTGATCCACCGTGAGACGGCGCCAGTGGGAGTCGTCAATGGCCTCAGGCCAATTATCACGGTCACCTTCCCACTCGCCTTGGCCATAGGCTTGCGCCATATCGCTAGCGATCACCGTGAAATCACTGCTTTGGGTCTGCAGGGACTGCTCAAACAGCGAAAGCGTAGGGTTAGGCTCAGTGCCCTCAAGCGCCTGATCCAAGCGCGCCACGCAGACATAGCGGCCACGCCCTTTTGCTAATGCATAACGAAAGGCGATGCCACTGTGGCTAGCGAGCGAGGGTAAATCCTGGTTAAGCACCTGCTCTTGGAGAGCGACCGTGGCCGTTGAGATGATTAGCCGCTTGCCGCGCGCTTTAGCGATCGGCAAGGCGGCAATCAGGTAGGCCAGGGTTTTACCCGTACCGGTGCCTGCTTCCAGCACACAGACATGAGTATCGCTAATCCGCTTGCCTTCGCTGTCACTCTCAATATTACCGAGGGTGCGGGCGATTTCGGCAATCATCATGCGCTGGCCGTAGCGTGGCGTTAGCTCAAGCGTATCCACCACGCGGCGATAAGCGTCTTGAATCTCGCTTTTGAGGGCAGTATCTAGCATGCGGTTTAGAGCATACCTTCCGGCGGATGCACGCAGGGCAGCTTGTCATTGATATAGCGTTCGATTTCCGGCAACGAGAACGCATCCTCTTCGCCAACGAAGCTAATCGACACACCCTTGGCACCGGCGCGACCGGTACGGCCAATACGGTGTACGTAATCTTCCGGGTCTTCCGGCAGGGTATAATTGATGACGTGGCTGACGTCTTCAATATGAATACCGCGACCAGCAACGTCGGTGGCGACCAGCACCTGAATCTCACCTTCACGGAAGCTTTCCAGGGTTTTGATACGCTGATTCTGCGGCACATCGCCCGACAGCATCGCCGCACTGACACCAGCCTTTTTCAGCAGGTCGTCAAGCTTGCGCACTAGATCACGACGGTTACCGAACACCATCACGCGTTCGAAGCTCTCCTGCTGGAGCAGGTTTACCAGCAACCGCTGCTTGTCGTCATCGGACACCAGGTACACACGCTGATCGATATCCGCCTGATTCTCAACGGTCACTTCGATCTCGACGTGAGCAGGATCAAGCGTCCACTGACTGGCAAGGTTAAGAATGTCGTCGGTAAAGGTAGCCGAGAAGAGGAAAGTCTGACGCTCCTCTTTTTTAGGCGTGTAGCGAATAATGCGCTTCACGTCAGGGATAAAGCCCATCGACAACATGCGGTCGGCTTCATCTAACACCAATACTTCGACTTCGTTCAGGTCGATATCGCGCTTCTGATGGAAATCCAACAGTCGCCCTGGTGTTGCCACCAGAATATCGATCTTGCTGCCCAGGCTCTCGCGCTGCTTCTGGTAATCCATACCGCCGACAACACTCGCTACGTTGAGCTGTGTGAAGCGCGCTAAGGCTTTGGCATCTTTCTCGATCTGCAGTGCCAGCTCGCGGGTAGGCGCAATAATCAACGCGCGCGGCGCACCCGGCTTTTGACCATTGGGCGTTGGCTCTTCAAGGAAGTAGGCCATCACCGAGATCAAAAAGGCCGCTGTTTTACCGGTTCCCGTTTGCGCTTTACCGACAATGTCGCCACCTAATAGCGTTTGGCGCAGGGCCTCGGCTTGAATAGGTGTGCAGTACTCAAACCCCTGGGCGTGAATAGCGCGCATTAAGGGCAGCGGCAGATCAAAGTCATGAAAGCGCCACTTACCGGCCACGGCGGGCACCTGAAACTGACGAAGATCCCAGTTCGACTGGCGACGACGCGGTTTACGACGGCGGCGTTTTGGCTTGCGATTCTGGGCCGGGGCTGTGGTCTGTTCCGACTCGCTCATAGGCTGTCTATCTGTCCATTGCTGTGGAAGTTGGCATCTTGACGTGCGCATTGTACCAGGGCTTGGCGATAAGAGCGCGTCCTGCTGTCGAAGGAGTCCCAAGGCCTGTTAGAATAGCGGTCAAATCGACGTAAGGAGCGCGATATGACGCGTAAGAAAAAAACTCGTTCACTGGCCGACAAGGTGACTATTCGTACCGGTCGGCGTAAAGATTATAAAAAGTGGCGCCACGACAACCCTGATCAGGTGGCTCCATCACGCCGCTTTGTGGCAAAAAAGCAGCAGCAGCGCAAGCTTCAGGCGGTGAGAAAACTGGCCCGCCAACAGGAAGGGCAGAATATTGCCATTCACCCTGACAAATCAAACAGCGGCACCACCAAGCCTCAGGGGGACAACTCGTAATGCGTTTGGTTTCGTTCAACATTAATGGCATCCGAGCACGGCTTCACCAGTTACAGGCGTTGATCGACACTCAGCAGCCGGACGTGATTGGGCTTCAGGAGACCAAGGTACAAGATAGCGAGTTCCCCATCGCCGACATCGAGGCCATGGGCTACCACGTCTTTTATCACGGTCAAAAGGGCCACTATGGCGTCGCATTGATGTGCCGCCAGGCGCCCGAAGAAATTTTTACGGTTTCCCCGATGATGAGGAAGACGCTCAGCGCCGCATGATCGGCGTTCGCCTGACCGCGGAAGATGGAGAAGCCGTGACGGTATGGAACGGCTATTTCCCTCAGGGCGAAAACATTACTCACCCGACAAAATTTCCCCATAAAGAACGATTTTATGGCCAGCTAGCACGGCTGCTCAACGAACAGCACCGCCCCAATGAGCGGCTGGCGATTATGGGTGATTTTAATATTTCACCGGAAGATCAGGATATCGGCATTGGTGACGCTAACCGCAAGCGCTGGCTGCGCGAAGGCAAAACCAGCTTCCAGCCTATTGAGCGCGAATGGCTCGAAGGCATTAAAGCCTGGGGGCTCGCTGATAGCTATCGACTCTGCTACCCACAAAGTGATGATCGCTTCAGTTGGTTTGATTATCGCTCAAAAGGGTTCAATCAGGAGCCGAAGCGAGGACTGCGTATTGACTATATTTTAGTCACTAAAGGGCTCGCTGAAAGCGTCACTGACGCGGGTATCGACTACAAATTGCGCGGCATGGAGCGCCCCTCAGACCACGCCCCCACCTGGAGTGACTTTGATATTTCGCTTAAATCGTAGTCTTCACTGTCTGCGGCGATAGGTGCTGCGAGGGCGCTACCCTATCGCCGACGCACCGCACCATCCTCTTTTCTTACCGACAACCTAGTTAAAACTGGCCAGCCACTGAGAAGCTTCTTCGTCCCCCAGTTCTGAGGCTTGGGCAAAGGCCTGTTGGGCTTGTTCATCCTCCCCCCACGCATAGGCAAGCTGGCCATAGGCTCGCCAGTCAGTAGCTGCCTGAGTGTGCATCGCTAATGCTTGCCAGGCATCCAGGGCTTTCTCAACGTCTTTAGCCTGCCGCCAAGCATTGGCGAGAAGGCGCAAGTTGGTTTCGTCGCGCACAACCTCACCCTCTGCCAGCGCTTGCTCAAGGTACTCTGCCGCCCGTGCGGGCGTGCCACCTGCCAGATGCAACTGAATCAATAGCCAGCGATCTTCAGGCTCGGTTAATTTGCCTAACTGCCACGCCATTTCCCACAGGCCAGCAGCGACGCCCGGCTGCCCGGCCTGCTGGGCGAGACCGGCAGCTTGGCGCCAATCGGCGGTATCGCTCTGCGCATTCAAGCCACTTAATAACCAACCTAGCGCCTGATCGCCTTGCCCAGCATTGCGGTAGATCGCCAACGCCAACGCCTGCTGCGCTTCGCTTAGCTCTGGCGTCTCACTCTGCGCCTGTTCAACCCAACGGGCGGCCTCATCCCAGCGCTCCTGCTGTGCCAGCAAGCGGGTTAACTGCCAGACGGCATCACTATCTTGTTGATTCGCTAACCACTCAGTGAGTAGCTCTATGGCTTGGTCACGCTGACCGGCAGCACGACGAAGTGAAGCCTCTTCACGTAGCCAGCGAGCCGCCTGATCAGCGTCAACGCCACTCATTCCGCGGGCAGTCGCTAGTCGGTCCGCTGCCGCAGCAGGTTGATCCTGACGCACCAACGCTCCTGCTGCTAGCTGCTGATAGAGCGCACTGGCCCATTGATCCGATTGATTGCCGGAAGCTAACCGCTCGGCCTGGGCAGTTGCTCGCTCAACGACTTGGGTCAACGCGGCCTCTTGTGACTGACTCTCTTGCAATCGGCTTTGCAGCGCATTGAGATCGGCAATCACATCGCCCTGCAGCGCAGGGCCGGCCTGTGCCGAAAAAGACCAAACGCTTAGTAATAAAATCGTTAAAGGACGCTTCATACCGCTACCTCAACTGAAACTCGATCCGCTGGGTGGCATTACGCAACTGATCGCTAGGCTCAAATTGCCATTGGGCAATCGCTTCCTGAGCAGCGTCTTCAAACACTCGACGCGGCTGCGCGTTGGTCACCCTGATTGACGAGGCATCCACACTGCCATCACGGCGGATCATAAACGCGACTTCCACAAAGCCCTCCATGCCGCGACGCTGGGCCCGCGCTGGATAGCTTGGATTAACCCGACTGGTAGGCGTCGCCTGGCCTACGCTTACCGGCTCATTGGAGGGCGCTGGCTGAGCTTCAGGCGCAGCCTCTCGCACGGCAGGCTCGCTCTCTACGGTATTCGGTGCACTTTGAGTAGGCGCTGGCTCTGCTGGTGTATCCTGCGGTGGCGGCTCCGGCGCTGGCTCTGGCTCAGGCGTTACTTCCGTGAGCTCCGGAAGCTCACTGTCCATTTCAACCGGCTCGACAGGCTCCTCAGGCAGCTCCACCTCAGGAAGAGTAATGGCACTTTCGGCCACCGGCGGTGGCTCAGGAGCGGGCATTGGCGGAGGCGTTGGTTGCGGCGCGGCTTGAACAGGCTGAGGCGTAGGCGCCTCCTGCTCAGGGGCAACCTCGGGTGCTTCAACCATGGTCATTGCCATGCTCATGGTAATTTCTTCCGGCTCTCGCTCAGGGGGCGCCACCAACTGCGCCAGCAGCCAGAACAAGCCCACCGCCAGCACAACACCTCCTAATAAAGACAGCAGGTGCCGCATCATGAGCCACTCCGACTCGCCGCCACCGCCACTTTATCAACGCCCGCTTCGCGCAGGCGATCCATCACTTCGATCAGCAGCCCTGTAGTGGATGCGCGGTCCGCCTGAATCACTACTGATCCATCATCACTCAGCATTTCGGCGACCTGCTGGCCTACCCGGTGAATGTCCACGGGGCTACCGTCCACCCATACCGCACCCTCAGAGGAAACCGCGACAAGTACCTGGGCATCTGGGCGAGGAGTGGCAGCACTTGATTCCGGCCGCTCAATCTCGACACCGCTCTCTTTGACAAAGCTGGTGGTGACGATAAAGAAAATCAGCATGATAAATACCACATCGAGCATGGGTGTGAGGTTGACCTCATTGCTCTCAGCGGTCGTATCTATGGAACGACGTCTACGCATCACTCTCCTCCAGTGCCCGCGCCAAGCGATCATGCAGCCGCTGGTCTTCACGACGAATGACGTGCTCTAAACGACTAATAAATAAAAGCCCTACCACGGCAATGGCCATACCGGTTAGCGTCGGCAGCGTTGCCCGTGCAACACCGTCCGCCATGGCACGAGCCTGATGGGTCTCGCTCAGCGAGAGGCTATCGAATACGCTAATCATGCCGGTTACCGTGCCTAACAGCCCCAGCAAAGGACACAATGCGACCAGCAGTTTCAACCACGGCAAGGGTTTGCGCAGCCTGGCGACCAGCGCCTCCGCCCACACATGACGCAGCGTGCGAGCGCTCCAACTGGTGTGGTCGCTGCGCGCCGCCCAGCGGCGCAGTAACTGACGCCGCGCCAATCGCCAAGTGATTCGGTAGTACCACCAGCGCTCCATGGCCATGGCAAACACCAGCACGGCCACTACCGCTAACACAACGAGCACTGCCCCACCCGCCTCTACCAAGCGCTCGACGGGTTCGAGCCAGAGAGGAAGCGCGGACATATTAATTCACCACTGCCGTGTGAGATTCCAGATGATCCGCCAGTGTGGCGCTCGCCTGTCCTTCAATCACGTGGGTTAAATAGCGGCTTCGCCCTGCCAGCGCTGTCTGAACAAATAGCAGCGGCACCGCCGTAATCAGACCCAGCACGGTGGTGACCAACGCCTGACTGATACCGCCCGCCATTAGCTGCGGGTCACCGGTGCCAAATACAGTAATCGCCTGAAACGTCACGATCATACCGGTTACCGTCCCCAGCAAACCGAGCAGCGGTGCAATCGCAGCAAGCAGTTTGACCATCGGCTGGCTACGCTCTAGCTTTGGCAATTCAGCCAGCACCGCCTCGTCCAGCCTTGCCTCCAGGGCTTCAGGGGTTTGATGCTTATCCATGCCTTCAAAACGTAGCAATACGCGCCCCAGCGGGTTATTGGCCTGCAGATGATCAAGGGCGTTACGCTGGCGTTTAACACGCAGACTCACCAGCACCAGATAGAGATACTGCCCTAGCCCGATGATCATGCCCAGAATACCCAACGCCACGACGACGTAGCCGACATAACCACCCTGCTGGAAGCGCTCCCATAAACTGGGCTGCTGTGCTAAGGCTTCCAGCACGCTGCCTTGAGTAGGATCAACGGCAAACACGCTGCTTTCACCTTGGTAGTAGGCCGCTAGAGAAGCACTGATCTCTGCAGGCGTACGTGGCAATACGGCTAAGCTGTTCTCCCCTTCACCGCGCTGCAACAGTTCGCTCTCAGTAAAAGCCGCAAAGTCGCCCAAGCGCACTATCTCACGAGGCGACACTTCCCCATTGGCGTCGGCGACGGGCAGCGTGAGGCGCTCGGCACGACCAGTCCGCGCGGTTAACGTTGCTAAACGATCTACCACTACTTCCAACTGTGAGCGCTCAAGCACTTCCACTTCGTCTAAGCGCGGCGGTAGCGATACTTCTTCTAGTGTAAGCAAACTCTCTTCACCTAACGCATTACGTACTTCCGAGCTGTGTCGAGTAAGATTGGCGAGTAGACTTGAAAGCGCCTCACCCTGCTCCGCCTGGCGCTCGCTCAACTCGCTGGCTTGATTAGTTTGCTCTTCCTGTTGCGCCTGCAGCGCTTGTGACTGCTGTTGGGCCTCTTCGTTTTCAGCGCGAGCCTGCTCCAGGGCAGACGCTAGCGCCTGTTGATCATCCAGAAAGCCCATTAGTCGCTGTTGGTCTCGCGCTTGCGCCGCCTCACGGGCTTCACGCAGCGAAGTAGCGCTATCCGTTTGCGCCGTGGCGATCCCGCTGAATGCCACCAGTGCCAATAGCACGCAGATAGAACCTAGCCGACGCATTGTTAAGCCACTAGCTGGTCGGCAATTGAACGGTAGACAAAAAAGACTCATGGTTGCTCTCCCTGCAAGTCATTGGCGCTGATCGAGAGCGGCAGGGTTAATAAATCTGGTGCGCGCTGATCTTCTGCCATGCGCAGCCCACTGCGCACTTCACGCAGGTACTCATCATCAAGCGGTTGCCATGCACCACTTTCAGCACTCCACACGCCACCTTCTCGGCCATCGGGAGTTAGGTAATAAAAGCCGATACGTCCAATACGTAAGAAATCTACTTCCCGCTCGCGGTTCTCTTGACGTAAGCGTCCCCGCCAGCTATCCATTTCCCGGCCATAATCGAGCTCAACGCGCCACGCTTCGAGTAGCCCGTTGATGCGCTCAATGGTGTTGTCGCCCTGTTCGTCTGGCTGACGCTCAACCCGTGCCAATCGCTCCTCACGCAGAAACGGCAAGTCTCGTTCGACCCATTGGCTCAATTGCGCCGACATGTTTTGCTCGATGACAGGCAGCGCTGCCCGGGTCTCTTCCAGCGTATCCAGCGCCGTGGCCAGGCGCTGCTGACGCTCAGCCTCTTCCGCTAAGCGCCCGGTTAGCGAGGCATTGTCAGCCTTCAGCTGAAGAGTTTCACGCTCCAGACGGCGCAGCTCTTCCAACTGTTCACGGGTTTGCTCATCGGCAGTATCTATTTGCTCTTGGAGGGCCGCCTGGGCCTCCTGGGCTTCGACACTTTCGGCCGCTTGGGCCACTGCTTGTTCACTTGCCAACAGCGTGCCACTGGCCAGCACTCCCGCTAACCACCATCCACGCAAGGCAAAGAAAGGCCTGTTCAGCACGTCGACTCTCCGTCACTGAGTAGCCAGCGGCTGTCACCGCCAGGCTAAAAACTAATTAGGTATTAGAACGATTTGCGTTTATCTTTTACGCTGCCTAGCCTACCACTAATATAATAAATGACAATATTTATCATTAACAGCCGGGTGATTTGATCTACCTTTGTGCATAAAAAAAGCGCCCAACGGCGCTCTTTATCACAATAATTCAAGGTTAATGGTTTACTACTACATACTCTTTTGTCAGCGGTGCCAGCGGTAGCTGCCAGGCCTCTTCACGGGTGACCCATCTTGCTTCGGCTATTTCAGCCGCCGCCTCCTCGACAGGCTCGTCGATAACAAGGCTATACAGGTGCGCTTCAAGCACAACGCCGGGTTCATTGGCAGCGGGGGCGGACTGTATGCCCAGCGGGATTAATTGATCCTCACTAATCTGCAAGCCCAGCTCTTCATCCAGCTCACGGCATAGCGCCTCTAACGCGCTTTCACCCGCATCGATCTTGCCACCCGGCTGCATAAAGAAAGAGGTATTGTGCTTACGTACCAATAGTAAACGCCCATCAGGATCGCTCACCACGGCAGCGGCTATTTTCAAAACGTTAGCTGCATTGCTTGGCATACTTTCCTCCCTCAGGGCGGTTGATTCTCGCTAATACCACTCACCGATTAACCGCTTAAAACGCCCAGTCGTCGTCTTCGGTGGCGACGGCTTTGCCGATCACGTAAGAAGAACCGGAGCCGGAGAAGAAGTCATGGTTCTCGTCGGCGTTAGGTGAAAGCGCCGCCATGATGGTCGGATCTACATCCGTGACACTGCTGGGGAACAGTGGCTCGAAGCCAAGGTTCATCAGCGCTTTGTTGGCGTTGTAGTGAAGGAATTTTTTTAACGTCTTCACTTAAGCCTACCTCGTCATACAGCGACTCGGTGTAGCGCACCTCGTTGTCGTAAAGCTCAAGCAGTAGCTCATAGGCGTAGTCTTTGACTTCCTGCTGCCGCGCGGGGGTGGCTTCCGCCATTGCCTGCTGAAATTTGTAGCCAATGTAGTAGCCGTGTACCGCTTCATCGCGAATGATCAGACGAATCAAATCGGCGGTGTTGGTTAACTTGGCATGGCTGGACCAGTACATCGGCAGGTAGAAGCCAGAATAGAACAGAAACGACTCAAGAAAAACGCTGGCGACTTTGCGCATCAGCGGATCGTCCGAGCGGTAGCGCTCTAAAATCAGCTGAGATTTGGCCTGTAGCGTAGGGTTCTCTTCGCTCCAACGAAACGCGTCGTCCACATCGCGAGTGGTACAAAGCGTGGAGAAAATCGAGCTGTAGGAGCGCGCGTGCACTGATTCCATAAAGGCGATGTTGGTATAAACCGCCTCTTCGTGGGGAGTACGGGCATCTTCCATCAGTACCGGTGCACCGACACTACTTTGGATAGTATCCAGCAGCGTAAGACCGGTAAACACGCGAATCGTCAGCTGTTTTTCTTTATCAGTAAGGGTATTCCAGGACTGGATATCATTAGACAGCGGCACTTTTTCCGGCAGCCAGAAGTTACTGGTCAAGCGGTTCCATACTTCCAGGTCTTTATCGTCCTGAAGCCGATTCCAGTTAATCGCGTCAACCCGCGACAAACGTTGCATGGTATTCATATCACTCTCTCAAAACCCGGCTTTCAAAGCCGGGCTAGCAAAACTCATTTATAAAAGCTGGTTATAAAAACGAACGCCTAACGATATACACAGGGCGTATCCGCAAAACCAGAGATATTACAACGTGCAGGAAACGCAGCCTTCCACCTCGGTACCTTCTAAGGCACTTTGGCGCAGACGAATGTAATAAAGCGTCTTGATCCCTTTGCGCCAGGCGTAAATCTGCGCCTTGTTGATATCGCGGGTGCTGGCCGTATCAGGGAAGAACAAGGTTAACGATAACCCCTGATCAACGTGCTGCGAGGCTTCTGCATAGGTATCGATAATTTTCTCAGGGCCAATTTCATAGGCATCCTGGAAGTAGTCGAAATTCGCCTCATTGAGGAACGGCGCAGGGTAGTAAACACGCCCTAGCTTACCCTCTTTACGGATCTCGATTCTCGCAGCCACCGGGTGGATACTGGAGGTGGAATTGTTGATATAGGAGATTGAGCCCGTAGGCGGTACGGCCTGTAGGTTACGGTTATATAAGCCGTGAGCCATAACTGAGGCTTTCAGCTCATGCCAATCATCTTGGGTCGGCAGTGCAATACCGCTGTGCTCAAATAGCTCACGCACTTTATCGGTGCGCGGCAGCCACGCCTGCTCGATATATTTGGTAAAGAACTCACCAGAGGCGTAGGTAGAGTTGGCGAAATCTGCAAACGTATCGTTATGCTCAATGGCTAAGCGGTTAGACGCGCGGATGGCATGAAAGGCCACACAGTAGAAGTAGAGATTAGTAAAATCCAAGCCTTCGTCAGAGCCGTAGTAGATGTGTTCCCGCGCCAGATAGCCATGCAGATTCATCTGGCCCAAGCCAATGGCGCGTGACTGGGCGTTACCTTCGGCAATTGAAGGTACGCTGCTCAGATTGCTCATCTCAGAAACGGCGGTGAGGCCACGAATGGCGACTTCCACACTGGTACCGATATCGCCTGAATCCATTACCTTGGCAATGTTCATTGAGCCTAGGTTACAGGAGATATCCTGGCCGACATGGCGATAACCCAGATCGTCGTCATACTCGGTCGGCGTGTTGACCTGCAAGATTTCCGAGCAGAGATTGCTCATATTGATACGGCCGGCAATCGGGTTAGCGCGATTAACCGTGTCTTCGAACATCAGGTAAGGATAACCGGACTCAAACTGTAGCTCGGCCAGCACCTGGAAAAATGCCCGCGCATTGATCTTGTGCTTGCGAATGCGCGCATCCGCGACCATTTCCTGGTACTTCTCGGTGACGCTGATATCGCCAAACGGCACCCCATATACACGCTCCACATCGTAGGGCGAGAATAGGTACATATCATCGTTGCGCTTGGCGAGTTCAAAGGTGATATCCGGAATCGTCACGCCCAAGGAGAGCGTTTTGATGCGAATTTTCTCGTCGGCGTTTTCCCGTTTGGTATCCAAAAAGCGCAGGATATCTGGGTGGTGAGCGTTTAGATAAACCGCCCCGGCGCCCTGCCGAGCTCCCAACTGGTTAGCGTAAGAGAACGCATCTTCCAGCAGTTTCATGATGGGGATAATGCCGGACGACTGATTCTCGATGCGCTTGATGGGCGCGCCTGACTCACGAATATTGGAGAGCAGGAAGGCAACACCGCCGCCGCGCTTGGAAAGCTGTAACGCCGAATTAATGGAGCGACCAATCGACTCCATGTTGTCCTCGATACGCAGCAGGAAGCACGATACCAACTCACCACGCTGCTGCTTGCCGCAGTTCAGGAAGGTGGGGGTCGCAGGCTGGAAACGGCCTGTAATCACTTCATCCACCAGCGACTTGGCCAATGCCTCATCGCCCCGCGCCAAGGTCAGCGCGACCATGCATACACGATCTTCATAACGCTCAAGATAGCGCTTGCCGTCGAACGTCTTTAGCGTATAGCTGGTGTAGTACTTAAAGGCGCCCAAAAAGCTTGGGAAACGGAATTTATACGCATACGCCTGCTCAAACAGCGCCTTGATAAAGGTGAAGCTGTACTGAGCCAGCATTTCTGCTTCGTAGTACTGCTCTTCCACCAAGTAATCTAGCTTTTCCTCCAACGAGTGGAAAAAAACCGTGTTCTGGTTAACGTGCTGTAAAAAGTATTGACGTGCCGCTTCACGATCTTTATCCAGCTGCAGCTCGCCATTGGCACCGTACAGATTGAGCATGGCATTGAGAGCGTGATAGTCCAGCGTGCGTGCTTCAGTGGCCGCCGCTGGCCGTTTTGCTTCAACGGGTTTAGTGGCCAAGTCTTTAGAGGCTAAGTCTTTCGGGGCCATCTCTTTCGGCGCTAAGTTTGTCGTTTCCAAAACTCTTCTACTCCTTGACGGACATTGGCCACGTCATCGTCGGTGCCAAATAATTCGAATCGATAAAGCAGCGGCACATGGCATTTTTTCGCAATAATGCGGCCAGCAAGACCATATGCTTCGCCAAAAATTGGTGTTTCCCGCGGCGATCACTCCCCGCAGGAGGCCCCGGTTATGCGTATCGTTGAGAAAATGGATGACCTGCTTAGGTACCGCGCCTTGGGCACTTCCCCCACCATACGTAGGGGTAACTAAAATATAAGGCTGGGTAACACGTAGCGCAGGCTCATCTCGATTCAGCGGCAGCCGCGTCGCGGCAAATCCAAGTTTTTCTACAAAACGATGGGTGTTACCTGATTTAGTAGAGAAGTACACCAAACTGCCGGCCATAGGTGTGTGTGAGCAACTTGCCAGCATTTTGTTGGCTTAAGCCAGCGCTTGAATACGATCAGGACGGAAACCCGACCAGTGATCTTCGCCTACCACTACAACAGGAAGCTGCCGATAACCGAGCGCTTCCACTTCTTCTTGAGCACCAGACTCAGCGGTAATATCGATAACTTTATACTCAAGCCCTTGCTTATCTAGTGCGCGATAAGTGGCAGTACACTGAACACAGGCTGGTTTGCTATAAATCTGAATTTCCATGGCTAATCCCCTTTCCATAGCGGCATTTTTAGGGTAGAGCACATCTAGTACCCGCCCTCACTAAAAGACACAACGCATACTATATATAGACCATGGGAAAATCAATTCAAGCATATGTGGTATTTTTTATTCACAGGATATTGACAGCTAATACCAGCCCTGCCCCTAAAAGCACTCTTCCAGACAACAAAAAACCGCCCACTAAAAAGAGGGCGGTTTTTGACAGCGTCATGAGGTGGCGCTGCTAGCGGGTCATAGCAATATTAGCTAATCGCAGCCTGGTAACGACGCTCAACGTCTTCCCAATTAACAACGTTAAAGAACGCTGCAATGTAGTCAGGACGTTTGTTTTGATACTTCAGGTAGTAGGCGTGCTCCCAAACATCCAGACCGAGCAGCGGCGTGTTGCCGTGCATCAACGGGCTGTCTTGGTTCAGGGTATTCTCTACCACCAATTTCTTTTCAGGGGTAATGGAGAGCCACGCCCAACCACTGCCGAAACGGCCAACGGCGGCTTTCTTAAACTCTTCTTTAAAAGCTTCCAGACCGCCTAGCTCAGCGTCAATCGCTTTGGCAACATCACCCTGAGGGCTGCCACCGCCATTGGGCGACATCATTTGCCAAAACATAGAGTGGTTGGCATGACCGCCACCGTTATTGATAACGGCTTGACGCTTGGCTTCCGGAACGCGATCCAGATTGGCAACGAGCTCTTCAACGGGTACATCTTCAAGACCCGTGCCTTCCAGCGTAGCGTTCAGGTTGTTGATGTAGGTTTGATGGTGACGAGAGTGGTGAATTTCCATCGTCATTGCATCAATGTTTGATTCGAGAGCGTCATATGCGTACGGCAATTCGGGTAGTGTATGTGCCATATCATCATCTCCTTGAGTGGCTTTCGTTGCGTTCACTTACTTATGTGCGGTCAGCTCATAGCTTTTTCAACCACCGGAGTGGATTTTCTTACCTTTTGCCCCAGTACTCTAGTCAACTATTGCCAGTTTACCAAATACCCCCTCAAAAAATGGCGATTGAAATGCTTACAGCTTGCTCTCAAGCTCCGGCAAT
>AXCI01003606.1_pt1 | contig 46555 bp, 43 predicted proteins | sample 182571 | NCBI WGS metagenome assembly AXCI01 (sample SAMN02359225, study PRJNA218796) | groundwater metagenome | isolation source: Mt. Simon Sandstone pore water sample D5872 at 1.8km depth, Illinois-Basin... | place: USA: Decatur, Illinois | collected 2009-05 | reverse complement strand
ACGAACACAAACAGTAATTAGTGCGAGCTTTAAATGATGCGCCCAGGTGGCGGAATTGGTAGACGCGCTAGCTTCAGGTGCTAGTGTCCGTATGGACGTGGAGGTTCAAGTCCTCTCCTGGGCACCATGACTTTTATGGGCCAGTCCGCATCAGTGCGCTCTCTTCAGTATGTTCTATTCTCTCTAAATCCCCTTTCATCTCCAATGCGCTCTTTTATCCCCCAGGTTTAAGTCGCTACCAATTTTAGCTTCCCGCTCTCCCCTATTTTAGATTTTAACTTCCAGCGTTTGCTGTCTTTATGGCTAGCTAAGCTATTGGCCAACCATGCATTCAACGCATACCCCCATTCCGAGTCTTCGCTTTATATCAGGATTAGAATGGCGTTAGGTTGTTATGCCATGAAATTCATGCATAGCAATAACGATAAAGGGAGAACGGTATGCCGATAAAATCGCTGCGACCGTTGGTCTTCTGGCCAACATTTCTGGTTCTATTTGCGGCAGTCATTGCCAGCTATATCAATTTAGATGCCTTTCTATCCGTTGCGAGTGGGCTTAATGAAGCCATTCTTAATAATTTTTCATGGCTGTTCAGTATAGGTAGCCTTTACCTGCTTATTATGGCGGTTATTGTTTACTTCTCTCCTATCGGCCGTGTTCGCATTGGCGGCCCTTCCGCCAAGCCTCTTTTATCACCTTTGCGTTGGTTCTCGATCACCCTTTGCACCACCTTGGCTGTAGGGGTTCTGTTTTGGACCACCGCTGAACCGCTTTATCATTTCATGAGTCCGCCAAGTTCAAGTGGCTTAGAAGCTGGTTCAAGCGATGCCATGGTGTTTGCGATGTCGACCATGTTTTTACACTGGACGTTCACGCCTTATGCTATTTATGCCGTACCCGCACTGATCTTTGCCCTAGCATTTTACAATTTGCGCCTTCGCTTCTCTATTTCCAGCATGCTGGAACCTCTTTTCGGCTCAAGAATTAGACGCTTCGCAGGACTTATTGATGCCGTTTCACTCTATGCCCTGGTAGCCGGCATGGCTTCTTCGCTGGGCACTGGCGCCCTGACGCTTGCGGGTGGCGTGGGCCAATATGTGGGTGGTGAAACCAGCCCCCTTCGGCTAGGCGTTATTGTTGCCATTATCGTGACCACATTCGTTCTTTCCGCCGCCAGCGGGCTGCAAAAAGGTATTGCGCGCTTCTCATCTCTAAACGCCGTCCTGCTGCTTATTCTGGGCGTGTTCGCTTTCGTCGCGGGCCCTACCATTTTCGTCTTGGCTCTCGGAGTAGAGTCGTTTGGTGTGTTTATCGATAACTTTTTTACCAAGAGTCTGTTTACCGGCGCGGCGGGGGAAGATCAGTGGCCACAGTGGTGGTCGATATTTTATTGGGCCGTTTGGTTCTCTTGGGCCCCCGTGGCCGCCCTGTTTCTCGGCAAGATATCCTGTGGCTACACCGTACGTGAGTTTCTTCGCGTCAACCTGCTTTACCCAGCGCTGTTCGCCAGCGTCTGGATCCTGATCTTTTCTGGAACTGCGCTTTACTATCAGGCCCATACCGGCGTCGATCTTTACGCCATCCTCAATGACCGCGGGGTGGAAAACGTTCTTTATGAGCTATTCCGGCAACTACCCTTTTCAGGGCTGTGGATACCGGTACTGCTGTTCATTGCTTATATCTCTTATGTAACGGCCGCCGACTCCCAGACCGATGCTATCGGCAATCTCTGCACCCGTGGGCTAACAGCGGATTCAGACCTCAATGCGGGGATTACCATGAAAGTCACCTGGGGGGTGATTGTGGGGATCGTCGCCTGGGTGATGGTGAGTTTCGTAGGCATTGATGGCGTCAAGATGCTGTCTAACCTAGGCGGCCTGCCAGCACTGTTTATCGTGCTGATGGCCACTGGTTCGCTTTGGGTCTGGCTAAAAAACCCTGAGCAACTTAATCGTGCTCCAACACCCACCAGCAACAAGCGTGATTCATGAATATCAAGCAGGATTTTCCGCATCGCACCCGCGAAATAGAGAACACTTGGATTCCAATGGCTGACGGCACCCGCTTAGCTGCGCGGATCTGGTTGCCCGTTGACGCTGAAGCACAACCGGCTCCAGCCATCCTGGAATATCTCCCATACCGAAAGCGAGATGGAACCGCGATTCGCGATGAATTGACCCATCCCTACTTCGCGGGTCACGGCTATGCCTGCGTTCGAGTAGACATGCGCGGAAACGGCGAATCAGATGGTTTGATGGAAGATGAGTACGCCCCTCAAGAGCAGGCAGACGCCCTTGAAGTCATTGAATGGATTGCCAGCCAGCCTTGGTGTAATGGCCAGCTCGGCATGATGGGAATATCCTGGGGCGGTTTTAATAGCCTGCAAGTGGCCGCCCTGCGCCCTGCACCGCTCAAGGCCATCATCACGCTCTGCTCAACCGATGACCGCTACGCCGATGATATCCATTACAAGGGCGGCAATATGCTGCTGGAGAATCTTGGCTGGGCGGCCACCATGCTGAGTTTTTCAGCAGCGGTACCAGACCCCGCACTCGTGGGCGATCGATGGCGCAATATGTGGAAGTCTCGCCTCGATAATATGCCTCTGCTGGCTGAAACCTGGCTCACACACCAGCATCGCGACGAGTATTGGAAGCATGGCTCCATCTGCGAGGAGTATGCCGACATTGAAGCGGCCGTTTACATGATAAGCGGCTGGGGCGACTCCTATATCAATACGATCCCTAGAATGATGGAGCATCTTCAATGCCCAAAAAAAGCACTGCTGGGCCCTTGGATGCACAAATACCCACACTTCGCACTGCCCGACCCGGCGATTGGCTTTCTACAAGAAGCGCTACGCTGGTGGGATTACTGGCTCAAGGGTATTGAGACAGGTGTAATGGACGAACCCGCCTGCACATTTTACCTTCAAGATGGCGTTCCGCCGGCTCCCAAGTATCGTGAGCGACCGGGCCAGTGGGTGCGCACCCGTGGTTGGCCGGCCCCTGAAGACGAGTGTGGGTCTATCACGCTAACGCTGGGTGACCAGGGCCTCGCGCCGGATACTCATCTCAGCCAAGATCGCTTGATTGCATCGCCGCTTACCACTGGCGCCCTGCAAGGAGAGTATATTCCATTATGGTTTGGGGCTGACTTCCCCCCGATCAGCGTCGTGACGATGCTCTTGCACTGGCATTTGACTCCGAGCCTTATGCACAGGGGCTCGACATCCTGGGTCAACCCACGGTTTCACTGACGCTGGAAAGTGCTGAGTCTTGCGGCCAGCTACACACTCGTTTGTGTGATGTGTCACCCAGCGGTGAAAGTGCCTTGATTACCTATGGCACGCTTAACCTGAATTTGCGTGACGATGCAGGGACGATTGAGCCACCCATACCAGGTGAACCCTTGAAGGTGCGCCTTACCATGGATCTAATCGGCTATCGGCTGCCTAAGGGCCATCGATTACGGATCGCCCTCTCCAGCGCCAGCTTTCCACTGGTGTGGTCGCCTAAAAAACGCGCTGACCTGACCCTTAAATCAGGGACACCTAGCCTGGAGCTGCCGTTATCCAAATCGCCCTATATTCCCATGCCTTTCGAGCCGCCAGAAAGTGCTCCCCACTGCCGGGCGGACACCGTACGCACTGGCCACCCCAAGCGCACCATCAGCGAAGATGTGGGCAGTGGTGAAGTGAGCGTGATCATTGAAGATGACATGGGGGACATCAAATTTCTTGATCACGGCTTGCAAGTTGAACAGTACGCTAAGGAGACCTATACCAGCCACCCTGACGATGCCACTCGTACACGCGCCGATATCGAGTGGGTGTACCGCGCTCGCCGTGAAGGAGAGAAGGATAACTTTGCCGTCAGCGTATTCAGCCGCTACCACCTTCACTGCGATGAACACACGTTTTATCTTAATGCCGAGCAGCACGCTTATGAAGACGATAAGCTGGTGAGCGATAAATCGTGGCAGCGAGAGATCCCGCGTACGGCCGTTTAGTCTCTGCAACCCGGCCGGGCGGCAGTCGCCGCTCGGCAGTGGTATGCTTGAAACTACTACCTCCTTATTTTAAGGCTTGATTCATGCGTGATGCTTTACCGCCGCTATCTTGCCTGCGCGCCTTTGAAGTTGCCGCACGATACTGCAGTTTTACGCAGGCGGGAAACGAGCTAAATCTTTCGCAAAGCGCCGTGAGCCGACAGATCAAGCGCCTTGAGCATGACCTAGGGCGGCTTCTTTTTGAACGTCATCATGAAGGACTCAGACTCACCCCAACCGGAGAGCACTATTTTCGAATCGTGCAACGCTTACTGCGTGATTTAGGCGATGAAACTGCACGCCTCAGACGTCGTGGAGACAACAGACAACTGACGCTCGCCTCAAGCCCAACCATTGCCTCGATTTGGCTAGCGCGCCAGTTGCCCGACTTTCAGCGCGCTTACCCTAATATCGAAATTCGCATATTGACGGTAGAAGATCCACATCGCCTTGATCTGGCGGAGTTTGACCTGGGTATTTATTACCATGTACCCAATGAAGTCGATCCTCCAGGTCTTTTAGCAGATGCTATTTTTGAACATGAAATGGTAACCGCCGTTTGTAGCCCCATTTACCTGGAACGCCATGGCAATGGCATTGAGCCTGAGCAACTGCCTACTAATCACACGCTTATGGTGGTGGAAGACCATTACCATGACTGGCTAAGCTGGGAAATATGGTTCCGTGAACTTGGCCTGAAGTGGCAGACCCCGTTGCATACGCTCCGCGCCAACAGCTTCCAACTACTGATGAATGCTACTTTGGCTGGTCAGGGAGTGACTTTAGGCTGGATGCGGCTTTTAGAAGCCGAGCTTCAACAAGGGAACCTTGTTCAGGCACTGCCACTCAGCATACCTAGCCGGGGAAAACTATCGCTTTTTACACCACAGCACCGGCACCTGACAGAGCCCATGCGAGCTTTCCGCCGTTGGGTGCTGGATACAAACTAGTCCCAGACATGCCAGCCAATAATTACTACTATTGAAACCGCCCCGGCCGCTTTGCCACTTCCTCAAGCGCCCAACCCTGTATACGTAGCTCGCCTTCCAATACTGACTCTACTTCCGCCGTTAACTCTGGAAAGAAGTTAAGCCCCGTCAAAGCTTCGACCTCATCTATTGTCACCAAGTAATCATCCAGCGGCTCATTACCGCGTACGTCCTGCGGCATAATAAACGCCAACGCTAATGGTGCTTCACTATGCGGCGCGACGATAATCTTATAAAACGCCGAGGGCACTTCGACCAAGCCTACCCGATTAAACACGTTATCCATAAAGCGCTCAGGGAATACCGGCCCGGTGATTACCTGCAAACGATCAAAACGCGGCGCGAAGTGATCCATCACCACCTCTTCCAACCGCTGCCAGAGCTGTCGGTTCAGGTTAGGCCGCTGCGGCGTCATATTGCTCATTAGGAAAGTATCGACCTGAGCGCTACGTCCATGCACGGCGGCGATCGCGTAATTAGGCGCCAAATGGCCACGATCGTAGCCGCTACCCGCGTAACTGTCGGTACCGACAGGCCATAACGTGCGCCAATCGGCTTGAAAATTAGGCCGAGCACCAATGCTCGAATCGTCTACCGCTGCCACCTGATAGCTTACCCATAGCGGATTAACCCGCACATCAGACCAACCCACCAAATAGCCGTCGTTGCGCAGCACTCGATGAAGCGTGGTGGGGCTAAACTCTTCCCAGGTAGGCACACCCATCCAGGTGTAAGCATCTTTATGCTGGCGCTCTTGAAATTCCCAGAGACCGGTACCGGCAATAATAAACAGAAAAGCAATGCCAAAGCGTCGACCTTGCCGACGCCAGCGTGAAACCGATTTCCCCAACAGATTTACTCCCTGGCTAGCGCTTATAAGCACTTATCGTTTTATGTGCCGCATGAGGTGGTATAGCTATTTGAGCCTACCAACCCAGTGAAAACATCGTTTCGAGATCATGACGAGAGTGCACCTGCATAGCATTCAGCGTTTCGGTATCACTGATACCCTCAACAGCATTTAAGCGCTCAGTGACCAGCTCAGCCAAGCTTTCAAAATCACGGGTACGGGCAATTGCCACCAAGTCGTAGCGCCCACAGGTGGAATAAACTTCACTAATGCCTTCTAAATCGGCTAGGCGCTCGGCCACGGCTTTTACCTGGCCTTTATCGGTATTGATTAAAATGACTGCGTTTTGCATAGCGCGCCCCTCAAGAGAAAATAATGGCAACAAAAAGTCGTCTTTAAGCTGCGCAGAGTATAGCAGCGACCAGGAAGCAAGCGCAGCACCCTGCATCAGCGTGACCAATTGTCGCTATACACCCCATGCCATTCGCACAACCTTTGTACATCCGCTAGCATGTAACAGTAGAGTTTGCGTTATTAACATGACGTTGCTGTAGAGATGATGTAGCTATAGAGATGTAGTTGAGAACTCCGGCTGTTAGAATAATCTGGAGCATTAAGAGGTGGATAACCACCCGACAAACGTGACCAAACGTCAGACCGTGACGATAAGGAGAAATCATGGCTAATAAAAGCCGTCGTGACTTCATGCGCAACAGTATGTTGGGCCTTGCCGCCCTTCCACTGGGTGTCGGCATTCTTTCCAAGAGTGCTTTCGCCCAAGAGCTGCCGCGTCTTGATCCTTCCGCGAGCAACGCCCAGGCACTTAACTACGTAGAAGACGCCAGCGAAGCAAGCGATCACCCTGCTTATGAAGATGGCGAGCGCTGCGATAACTGCATGTTCTTTAATGCAGAGACAGAGGGTTGCCAGCTGTTTCCTGAAAACAGCGTAGCGCCCGCAGGCTGGTGCCAGTCTTGGACTGCACAAGGCTAAGCAGCTATCGAGTATTAGCGATTAATACTGCACTAATAGTGACCCCGCGACATTCGCGGGGTTATTGTTTTTATGGCACAGCCATTCACAGAAGAGCGGTTAAGATACGCTGTTTTCATCCTCAACCGGCCAGTGAAAACGCCGCGTAACCCGCCCCTCCTCCATCGAGATGAGATGCACGGGAAAACCCCACAACTGCTGCAGATGCCGAATCACGGGATAAACAGTACGCCCCAGCGGACGGCGACTATCCTGCACATGGTGAAGCGTCAAAGAGCGATCGCCACGAATAGCCGCTTCAACTACCTGGATATTGGGCTCACGGACAGATAGTGCATACTGAGTAGCGAGTGCTTCGCGTACCTGACGATAGCCTTGCTCATTATGAATCGCTGCGACTTCAAGGGTCTCAACCTGATCATCATCCACGACTAAAAACAGCTTATGATCACGCATCACCTTCGGTGAAAGAAACTGCTGGATAAATGACTCGTCCTTGAAGTTGCGCATCGCAAACTCCAGCGTCTCACGCCATGGCGTGCCCGCTATATCAGGAAACCACTCACGATCCTCATCAGTGGGTGCTTCGCAGATTCGCTTAATATCCATAAAAATTGCGAAGCCCAGTGCATAAGGGTTGATCCCGCTAAAGTGGGGGCTATCAAAGGCTGGCTGGTTAATCACAGCGGCGTGAGACTGCAAAAACTCCAGCATCAAACCTTCATCCACATTGCCATCGTCGTAGAGTCGGTTCATTAGCGTGTAGTGCCAGAAACACGCCCAGCCCTCATTCATTACCTGCGTTTGCCGCTGGGGATAAAAGTACTGAGCCAACTTGCGCACAATTCGCACAATCTCACGCTGCCAAGGCGCCAGCAGCGGTGCATTTTTTCAATGAAGTAGAGCAGGTTCTCCTGGGGTTCAGAAGGATAAAGACCGCCACTATGCAAACCTAGTGGGTCATCGTCACTATGCAGACTGCCCGGCAGTGGTGAAATTCCAGCGGGCGATTCGGGAATAGTCCTCCAGAGCATATTAACTTGGGTCTGTAGGTAAGCTTCCCTCTCATCCTGGCGCTTCGACTCCTCTTCAGCCGAAATAGGTGAGGGGCGTTTGTAGCGATCAACGCCATAGTTTTGCAGGGCATGGCAAGCATCCAGCAGTTGCTCGACAGCCTGCACGCCGTGGCGCTCTTCGCACTGGGCGATATATTTACGCGCAAAGACCAAGTAATCGACAATTGAAGAGGCGTCGGTCCAGGTACGGAACAGGTAATTGCCCTTGAAGAAGGAGTTGTGACCGTAACAGGCGTGGGCCATCACCAGCACCTGCATCATCAGCGTGTTCTCTTCCATCAGGTAGGCAATGCAGGGGTCAGAGTTGATAACCAACTCATAGGCCAAACCCATCTGGCCGCGCTTGTATGCCCCCTCAACAGCTAAGAACTGCTTTCCGAACGACCAGTGGTGATAGCCAACTGGCATGCCTACGCTGGCATAGGCATCCATCATCTGCTCGGTGGTAATGACTTCAATCTGATTGGGATAGGAATCTAGCCGGTACTCATCGGCAAGCCTAGCCAATTCAGCATCGAAACGCTCAAGCATACTGAAGTTCCAATCGGAACCGGTGGCAATCGGCTTACGCTTGCGGGTCGCACTCATAGCCCACTCCTCTACTCTGACCTACACGTCTGCCTACATACGATCATGACGACTGGCTTAAGCGGCGCTTAAACAGTTCACGAAAGACCGGATAAATATCGCCCGCCTCAACAATTTGCCGCATCGCAAAGCGCTCAGGAAACTGTTTGACCACGCTCTCATACTCATGCCAAAGCGACTGATGGTCATGAGGCGTGATCTCGACATAAGCGTAGTATTGCAACTGCGGCATCAGCTGTTTGATCAATAAATCACGGCAGATATTCGAGTCATCGTCCCAGTTATCGCCATCGGAGGCCTGGGCCACATACAGGTTCCATTGCCCGACCGGATAGCGCTTTTCGATGATGGTATTGACCAAGTTCAGCGCACTGGAAACAATCGTGCCGCCAGTTTCCCGTGAGTAGAAAAACTCCTCCTCGCTAACCTCCCTGGCCGCCGTGTGGTGACGTACAAACACCAATTCGACTTTCTCGTAGTGTTTTTCCAAAAACAGATACAGCAGCAGAAAAAAACGCTTCGCGATATCTTTATGGTTTTGAGTCATCGAGCCAGAGACATCCATGACACAAAACATCACTGCCTGATTGGAGGGCTGTGGCTGTGCACTTAGCTGGTGGTAGCGCAGGTCATAGGTGTCAATAAACGGCACACCCGCAATCCGTTTTTCCAGCCGCTCTATTTCGGCCTGAAGCTCGATAATACGTGTAGGGTTGCGCAACACCGAGTCTTTGCGCTCTTCGGCTTCAAGCGCTTCCTGAGCCTCTTTTAACGCTCGTTTGATAGGCGCGCGCATCGCAATGCGCCGGGCATACGCTTCGCGCATCGAACGAGTAATGCTAATCCGAGACGGCACGCCGTCACGGGAGAGCCCCGCCCGCACCATTTTGACCTCTTCCAACGACTTCAGGGGTTTACGCTGCAGATGCGGCAACTCGAGACCATCAAAAACAAACTCCAGGAACTCCTCACGGCTGAGCGTAAAGGCGAACTCATCAGTGCCCTCCCCATGGTTAGAGGCTCCACCTTCGCCTGCACCGCTACCCCCACCCTGCCCGCTGGGGCGGCGAATCTTATCCCCGGCAACAAACTCTTTGTTGCCGGGTGAAACGATATTACGCGCCCCACCCGGGCCATGCTGGAATACAGGCTCTGAGATATCCTTAGCGGGGATAGAGATTTTCTCGCCACGCTCCATATCGGTAATAGAGCGTCGGTTAACGGCCTCTTCAACCGAACGCTTAATATGTTTACGGTAGCGCTCTAAAAAGCGCTGTCGGTTCACGGCGCTCTTATGTTTTGCATTCGGCCTTCGATCTATAAAGTAGGTCATACGACCTCCTTAGATACTCTTCTAAAGCGCTGTTTTATTTAGCGCTATGCACTACTGCGACTTACGCACACGGAGATACCACTCAGAAAGCAACCGCACCTGTTTTTCGGTGTAGCCACGATCCACCATCCGTGCCACAAAGTCTTCGTGCTTCTTCTGATCCGAACGGGAAGCCTTGGCATTGAACGAAATCACCGGCAGCAGCTCTTCGGTGTTGGCGAACATTTTGTGTTCGATAACGCCTTTTAGCTTTTCGTAGGACTGCCAGCTTGGATTCATGCCGTTATTTTGCGCTCGCGCCCGCAGTACAAAGTTGACCACCTCATGGCGAAAGTCCTTCGGGTTGGAGATACCCGCCGGCTTCTCAATCTTCTCCAGCTCTTCGTTGAGCGATTGGCGATTTAGCAGCTCGCCGGTTTCGTGGTCACGGTACTCCTGATCCTGAATCCAGAAGTCCGCGTAGGTCACGTAGCGGTCGAAAATATTTTGACCATACTCGCTGTAGGATTCGAGATACGCGGTCTGAATCTCTTTACCAATAAAGTCCACGTAACGAGGCGCCATGAACTCTTTGATAAAGCCTAGATAGCGCTCAAATACTTCAGAGGGCAACTGCTCTCTCTCCAGCGCTTGCTCCAGCACGTAGAGCAGATGCACTGGGTTGGCGGCCACTTCGGTGCTGTCAAAGTTGAAGACTTTGGAGAGAATCTTGAACGCAAAGCGGGTAGAGAGCCCCTGCATCCCCTCATCCACTCCTGCTGCATCGCGGTACTCCTGAATCGACTTGGCGCGCGGGTCGGTGTCCTTTAGGTTCTCACCGTCATATACGCGCATTTTCGAGTACATATTGGAGTTTTCCGGCGCTTTTAACCGCGACAGCACCGAGAACTGCGCCAGCATACGCATCGTATCCGGCGCACAAGGGGCCGCATTAAGCGAAGAGTCTTCGAGCAATTTCTGATAGATTTTAACCTCTTCGGATACGCGCAGGCAGTAAGGCACCTTGACGATATAGACCCGATCAAGGAAGGCTTCGTTATTGCGGTTATTGCGAAACGCCTGCCACTCTGATTCGTTGGAGTGCGCTAATATCACCCCGTCAAAGGGGATCGCCCCCATGCCTTCGGTAGGATTGTAGTTGCCCTCTTGGGTCGCCGTTAACAGTGGATGCAGCACCTTGATCGGCGCTTTAAACATCTCCACAAACTCCATCAGCCCCTGGTTGGCGCGGCATAATCCCCCAGAAAAGCTGTAGGCATCTGGGTCATCCTGGGAGTAGAGCTCTAACTGGCGAATATCGACTTTACCGACCAGTGACGAGATATCCTGGTTGTTCTCATCCCCCGGCTCGGTTTTGGAAATGGCAATTTGATTAAGCCGTGATGGATAGAGGCGCACGACGCGGAACTGGGAGATATCGCCGCCGTACTCTTTCAGCCGTTTCGCCGCCCAGGGCGACATCACGCTGCGTAAGTAACGCTGAGGAATGCCGTACTCTTTCTCCAGCAGCTCGCCATCCTCTTCGGGCGAGAACAGGCCCAGCGGTGACTCGTAGACCGGCGAGCCTTTAATGGCATAAAACGGAATCCGTTCCATTAACAGTTTAAGACGCTCAGCGAGGGACGATTTACCACCGCCCACTGGGCCTAGCAGGTAGAGGATCTGTTTGCGCTCTTCAAGCCCCTGGGCCGCATGGCGGAAGTAGGCAACGATCTGTTCGATCGCCTCCTCCATACCATGAAATTCAGCAAAGGCAGGGTAGCGGCGAATCACTTTATTGGAAAAGATACGTGATAGACGCGGGTCTTTCGCCGTGTCGATCACTTCAGGTTCGCCAATGGCTTCCAGCATGCGCTCGGCGGCGCTGGCATACACTTTCGGGTCTCGGCGACAAAGCGCCAGATACTCCTCAAGGCTTATGTCCTCTTGCTGAACGCGGGCAAATCGGTCTTGAACGTGATCAAAGATGCTCATGGAACTCTCCTGTGGCCCATCCCCAGGCAGTCACCGCCAAGCCAAGTGTTTCGCAACGGTGTGCCAAACGAGGTGTCGCTTTTTTAGCGTAGTCAGCATTAGCAAAAAGTGATGACTAAAACCTTCAACGCAGCAGCGATATAGGTAAGAGAATTATTCAGGAGATTAGTTGCGTTGAACCCGCAAGCATCGAAAATAGCGGTACCGGCTTCGTTGCGATTCGTTGCAAATGACAGCGCCAACTACCACGCCGCTGGTTAAGCAGCGCCGTGGTAAGGCCGGGGAAGGTAAGGGGGAAGGTAAATAGCAGCGACCCTAAAGAGGAGTAAATCGTCGCTTTAACGTTCAATCACGTCGCGAATATCGGCCAATAGCTCATCAAGTAATTCAACGGTGGTGTTCCATGCACATACAAAACGGGCACCGCCTGCGCCGATAAAGGTATAGAAGGTCCAGCCTTTGTCTTTCAACGCTTCAATGGCCGAGGGGGGTAATTCAACGAACACACTGTTGGCCTGAGTAGGAAACATCAACGACACGCCGGGCAGCGCCTGTAAGCCTTCCGATAAATAACGCGCCATGGCATTGGCGTGCTGCGCATTCGTTAACCAGGCACCGCTTTCCAGCAACCCTAGCCAGGGCGCAGAGACAAAGCGCATCTTGGAAGCCAACTGCCCCGCCTGCTTACAACGGTAAGAGAAGTCTTCGGCCAGCTCTCGGTTGAAGAACAGAATCGCCTCACCGAATGCCAAGCCGTTTTTGGTACCCGAAAAACACAGTGCGTCCACCCCTACCTGCCAGGTAAGTTCGGCAGGCGTAGCATTCAAGCTTGCACAGGCATTGGCAAAGCGGGCGCCGTCCATATGCAGGCGCAGGTCATGTTTGTCGGCAATGGCACGAATGGCCATCAGCTCTTCGCGGGAGTAGAGCGTGCCTACTTCGGTGGCTTGAGTCAGTGATACCACTTTAGGCTTGGGGTAGTGAATGTCGCTGCGCTTGGTGACCAGCGCTTCAATACCTTCCGGTGTCAGCTTGCCATTAGCACCTGGTGAGGTCAGCAGCTTCGCGCCATTGGAGAAAAACTCGGGCCCACCACACTCGTCGGTTTCGATATGCGCCAGCTCATGACAAATAACACTGTGGTAGCTACGCCCCATCGCCGAGAGTGCCAGTGAGTTAGCGGCAGTACCGTTAAAAACAAAAAAGACATCGCAATCATAATCAAACATCTCGCGGAAGCGATCCGCTGCACGGGCTGTCCAGAGATCGTTACCGTATGCCAAATCATCACTACGATTGGCTTCAAGCAGATATTCCATCGCCTCCGGGCAGATACCGGAGGTGTTATCACTGGCTAAAAAACGCGGGCTACACTCCGAGGTCATGACGATTATCCTTATATCTGGCGATCTTACAGGACAGGCTGGGTGCCACCTGCCCCTTAATACCTAGCTATGCTTAATAACCAGGATAGTCATTTAGTCTATCGCCATTTATGGGTTAACGTCACCTGCGCTTTTAAGCACTTACTTATCAAACCGCCCTTATACTCTTTCTTTACAAGCTCGCCGCCAATCGAGTGCCCTGCTCAATCGCGCGCTTGGCGTCCAGCTCGCTGGCTTCATCCGCGCCACCGATAATATGTACCGCCGTTCCCGAAAGCTCTAATGGCGCCAGCAGATCACGCACCGACTCCTGTCCGGCACACACCACCACGCTATCCACCGCAAGCACCTGATCGGTGTCATCACGGCGAATATGCAAACCGGCATCATCGATTTTGAGATATTCGCAGCCCGTCAGCGTGGTGACACCGCGCGCTTTAAGCGATGCGCGATGAACCCAGCCGGTGGTTTTACCCAAATACTTGCCGGGCTTGGAGGTTTTACGCTGCAGCATCACAATCTCGCGGGGAACCACTGGCGGCGTCGGCGCTTTTAAACCGCCCCTTTCGCCCACTGCCAAATCAACGCCCCACTCATCGCACCAATCAGCAATATCCAACGCTGAGTGGCCCTGGTGCGCCAACAGTTCCGACACATCAAAGCCAATGCCCCCCGCGCCAATCACCGCTACTTTGCGCCCGACGCGCTCAGGAGACTCAATCGCTTCGGCGTAGCTGAGCACCTTAGCGTGATCGTGACCTGGAAGCGTGAGTTCGCGGGGTTGAACACCGGTGGACAGCACCACTTCATCGAAGTCGGCGAGTGCCTCAGTCGTTGCCGTGGTATTCAAGCGTACCTCTACCGCATATTTTTCAAGCATTACCCGGTAATAGCGCAGTGTTTCATTAAACTCCTCTTTGCCAGGGATCTTACGCGCATAGTTGAACTGCCCGCCCAGCTCACTACGCCGCTCGAACAGCACCACGCTATGCCCACGGCTGGCAGCGGTGACAGCGGTTGCTAGGCCCGCAGGACCACCGCCCACCACAGCCACTCTTTTGGGGGTTACCGCGGCCTCAATCACCAGCTCGGTTTCGTGACAGGCGCGGGGATTAACCAAGCAAGACGTCAGTTTTCCGGCAAAGGTGTGATCAAGGCAGGCTTGGTTGCAGGCGATACAAGTGTTGATCTCATCCGCTAGGCCTGCCTGAGCTTTACTCACCCAGGCTGGGTCCGCCAGGAAGGGCCGCGCCATGGAGACCATATCGGCGTGGCCTGCTGCCAGTACGCGCTCGGCGATGTCCGGCATATTAATGCGGTTGGTGGTAATCAATGGAATCGATAGCGCTGATTTGATGCGATGCGTTACTTCAGTAAAGGCGGCGCGAGGTACGCTGGTGACAATGGTGGGCACCCGTGCTTCATGCCAGCCGATGCCAGTGTTGATGACGTTAGCGCCAGCGGCTTCAATCGCTTGACCAAGGGTGACAACCTCTTCCCAGGTGCTGCCCTCTTCCACCAGGTCAATCATCGAGAGCCGGAAGATAATCACAAAACGGTCACCCACCGCCTCCCGCACACGGCGCACAATCTCAACGGCAAAGCGCATACGGTTTTCAAATACGCCGCCCCACTTATCGTCTCGCTGGTTGGTCCGTTGGCAGATAAACTGATTAATCAGGTAACCTTCAGACCCCATTATTTCTACGCCGTCGTAGCCCGCTTGCTGCGCAAGGCTGGCGCAACGAACGTAGTCGGCAATTTGCTGCTCGACGTCATCGCTGCTCAATGCCCGAGGCATAAAAGGATTAATGGGTGCTTGAATCGCCGAAGGGGCCACTAAGTCTGGCGAGTAGGCGTAACGCCCAGCATGGAGAATCTGCATACATAGGTGGCCCCCTGCGGCATGCACCGCATCCACCACTTGGCGGTGTTCTGGCAGTTGCGCTTCGTCAACAAGCGCGTTGGCACCCTGAAAAACCGCGCCCTCTGGATTAGGCGCGATACCGCCAGTGACGATTAGGCTAACGCCCTCCCGCGCCCGCTCGGCGTAAAAAGCAGCCAAGCGGGCAAAGCCATTCGGCGCCTCTTCCAAATTAGTGTGCATTGAGCCCATTAAGACCCGGTTGGGCAGCGTTAGATGGCCAATGGTCAGTGGACTAAACAGATTCGGGTATGCAGGCGTTTGGCTCATCACGGGCCTCCTTGGTTTTATTAGATTTGCTCTAAAAACAAATTCAAACAAGCGTATGACATCTTGAGCATCACGTATAGCCCTTAGATCTTTTGCCTACCGCTTGCCCAGCGTACAAATCCGCGTCACATTACCCGGCTAACGATAAGGAACTGTTGCTATGCCCTTGATTTACTTTTACCGCCGCTCGCCACCGTTCTTATATGGTCAGGCAATATGACCATAAATCAGCTTAGCGTAGGCGCCATTGCTCCGAGCAGCATTGCTTTTTACGCTGGCTACTAGCGCTCGCGGTAATGACCCCGTTTGTGCTCCCAGCCGTCATCCGCCACCGCGACGAGATTCGCCGCCAATGGCCAAAGCTTGCGCTACTAGGGTTGCTTGGCATGGGTTTATGGCAGGGGCTTGCCTACGTGGCGGCGGAAACCACGACCGCCACTAATATGGGCATTCTTGCCGCCATGGTGCCGCTGTTAACCGTACTGCTTAGTGCGCTGATACTACGCGAGCCGCCGACATTAGGCGGCATTTTGGGCGGCGTGCTGGCTTTCGTGGGTGTCACCGTGCTGCTGGGGCGTGGCAATCCGCTCTCACTGCTGCAACTACAGGTCGCGCTGGGCGATGCGCTGATGGTGGTGGCGGCAACCTGCTATGCGCTATATGGCGTGATGCTCAAGCGCTGGTCGATGAACTTACCGCCCTGGGTGATGCTCTATGCCCAGGTCTGTTTTGCCGTGCTGTTCTTGCTACCGCCCTATTTGATGGGGCCAATGACGCCCATTGATAGCCAAAACATCGGGCTGATTGTTTACGCGGGCATCCCCGCCTCTGTGATCACCACCTTTTTATGGATGCGCGCAGTACGTCAAATCGGCGCTAATCAGTCGAGTATTTTTATCAACTTGATGCCGCTATTTAGTGCCGTCATTGCCATGATCTTTTTAGGTGAGCGTGTGGCTGGCTTTCACTTTGCTGGCGGGCTGCTGATTTTAGCAGGGGTCATCATGGCGCAGACGCTAACACGCCCGTTAGCACGCGGTTTAACCTCAGATAAGCCGAGCAACGTCCAACAATGATAGAATGGTTGTTTATTTCTGACGCTGGGAAGCCCTGATATGTCCCTGGAAGAACTGCATCTTAATCTGCGCAACCTAATGAGCGATGACTACGATCAGCTCAAGACATTGATGGACGCCGTCTATCACGATATCGGCGGGTCATGGCCGAAGCGCACCATCGACAAATTAATTCAGGAATTTCCCGACGGCCAAATCGCTATTGAAGACGATGGCCTTCTGGTGGGTGTAGCACTCACCGTTCAGGTGGATTACGACGAATTTTCCAATCCACATAAGTACGATGACCTGATCGGCCATCGCGAGATCATTCTCAACGATGAGGATGGCGACGCTATGTACGGGCTGGATGTGCTGATTCACCCGGATTACCGGGGTTATCGCCTGGGTCGCCGTCTGTATGAAGCGCGTAAAGAGCTATGCCGCTCCATGAACCTACGGGCTATTCTTGCCGGTGGACGCATTCCTGAGTACCACCAGCACGCAGATGAACTCACCCCGGCTCAATATATTGATAAAGTTTCGCGTAAAGAGATCTATGACCCGATTCTCTCTTTCCAACAGGCGAATGACTTTCAGGTCAAACGCCTGCTACGCAAATACCTGCCGGAAGATGAGCAGTCGCGCGGCTACGCTACCCTGCTAGAGTGGAACAATATTCTGTTTGAGCCCGCCGCCAGCGTGCTCGACAACAAACCGACCCAAGTGCGAGTCGGCGCGGTGCAGTGGCAAATGCGTGAGTTTTCATCCGTCGAAGCGGCGCTTCAGCAGATCGAATACTTCGTTGACGCGCTCTCCGACTACCAAAGTGACTTTGCGGTATTTCCAGAGCTGTTTAACGCGCCGTTGATGGGCCTTCAAGACCGCGCCGCTCAACAGGATCAAATGGGCGCGATTCGCTTCTTGGCCGGTTTCACCGAGCGCTTTAAGACTGAGCTTTCGCGCATGGCAGTCTCCTACAATATCAATATTGTCGGCGGCTCGATGATTGAAGTGGGTGATGATGACCGACTCTACAACATCGCCTACCTGTTCCACCGCGACGGCACCGTTGAGCGCCAGGCCAAGCTGCACATTACCCCTCAAGAGCGCCGAGACTGGGTGATCGAGGGCGGCGATGAGCTACAGGTATTTGATACCGACGCAGGCCGCGTAGGCATCCTGATCTGCTATGACGTGGAGTTCCCAGAACTTGGCCGTCTGCTGGCCGACCAGGATATGGACATTCTGTTCGTGCCCTTCTGGACGGATACCAAAAACGGCTACCTGCGTGTGCGTCACTGCAGTCAGGCGCGGGCAATTGAAAACGAGTGCTACGTGGTACTCTGCGGCAGCGTTGGTAACCTGCCCTCGATTGAAAACCTGGATATTCAGTACGCGCAATCGGCGGTGTTCTCGCCTTCCGACTTCGCCTTCCCCCACGATGCGGTGCTGGCGGAAACCACGCCTAACACTGAGATGATCTTCTTTTCGGACTTGGACCTCACCCGCCTGACGGTAGTACGTGCTGAAGGCTCCGTGACCAACCTTAAAGACCGCCGCAAGGATCTGTTTGATCTGCGCTGGCGCGACTGGTCTTGGAAATCGGGGGCTAATTTGGAGGATTGAATCGTGAATCGTGAATCGTGAATCGTGAATCGCGAGAAGGCTCACCAACGTAATTCATAAATACAACAACGCCGCCCAAATTGGGCGGCGTTGTTGTTTCTAAAAGCGTTTTATATAGTTTAATCAGGCCAGACGAGGTGCGCTGGCACTCGACCTTTAGCATCAAACAACACCCCTTCATCACGCAACTTTCGGTGTTGGCGCTCTGCGCCGCCGTGGTCGGCAAGCTTTAATGACGATGCGATAACACGGTGCCAGGGTAACTGGTGGCCATCCGGCAGGTGGCGCATCGCCGAACCCACCATGCGTGGGGTGGCACCTTCAGTCATGGCGGCAATACGGCCATAGGTCGTCACACGCCCAGGCGGAATTTGATCGACAATGGTGTAGATCTGTTCGAGCAGTTCCGGTCGGGCCATGTGATTATCCTTTTACTATTCCTTGAGAGTGCTTCTGAACGCGCTTAAAGCCCCTCAACCAGTTGATCGATCGCTTGGAAAGCTTCTTTAATCGCGGCTTCGCGCTGCTGCTCGCCCAGATTCAGCCCTTCAGCATAGACCACGTCAACCTCTTTAATTCCCATCAGCCCCAGCATGGCTTTCAGATGTGGGGTTTGGCTATCAAACTCGGTGCCTGCGTACTGACCACCACGTGCAGCCAGGATAATAGCGCGCTTGCCTTCCACCAACCCTTGCGGGCCAGTTTCGGTATAGCGAAACGTTTCACCAGCACGCAGTACACGGTCAAACCACGCCTTTAGCTGTGAAGGAATACCCAGATTGTACATCGGTACCGCAATGACCAGTACATCATTGGCGCGCAGCTCAGCCAGCAGTTCGTCCGAGCGCGCGGCTAACGACTGCTGCTCAGAGGTGCGCTCCGGGGCGGCCACTTGCCAAGCCCCTAGTTCACTAATATCCAGGTGAGGGAGCGAGGTTTTCACCACGTCACGCTGAGTAACGTTTACATCGTTGCGGGCGCTCGCCTGCCCGATAAAGCGATTAGCCAACGCAATGGATTGGCCGTTCTCAGCCAGAATAGAAGAGGTAATTACCAGGGCACGGGTCGTCATTGAAAGCTCCAAAAAGTATAGGGAAGGATTGGAAGCTATTCTACGGCGCTTTCCAATATGCAAAAGCGCAACGTTTTCCGACTTGTATTCGATTAAATCGAATTATGCAGCGGCCAATTAAAAACCCCGCAACGTATGAATACGCGGCGGGGGGTTGATAGTGCTTTAACTGGCTATCAATCGATTATTTCTTTGGCCACGCCTTTGGATCAACCTTATTGACCAGCTTGGGAAAACGGCTTGGGTCAAACACCGGCTCTTTACCCGCTTTCAACTGATCTTCGTAGTCGCGAAACAGTGAGAAAGCCACCGGCGACAGCAGTAGAATGGCGACCAGGTTAATAATGGCCATCATCCCCATAGAGAGGTCGGCAAAGTTCCAGATTGCTCCCAGGCTTGCCACCGAACCGACCATAATCATCGCCAGGACCGCCAAGCGATAAACCAGTACCGCGACAGGCGCGCGACGCCCAGCCAGGTACTCGATGTTGGATTCACCGTAGGAGTAGTTGGCAATCACCGAGGTAAACGCGAACAGCAGAATCGCCACCGCGATAAACATGCCGCCCCAATCGCCCACATGGCTAGACAGCGCCATTTGCGTCAACTGAATACCATTGTTCTCATCCCCCGCCATCAGCTCTGGCCCAGCCATAATGATGATGGCCGCCGTGGCCGTGCAAATTACCAGCGTATCCAGAAATACCCCGAGCATCTGAATAAAGCCTTGGGCAGCAGGATGATCTGGTCGTGTGGAAGCAGTCGCCGCCGCATTGGGTGCCGAGCCCATGCCCGCTTCATTGGAAAATAGACCGCGCTGAATGCCATTCATAATCGCCTGGGAAACCGCGTAACCTACTGCGCCACCGGCTGCCTGCTCAAGGCCAAACGCACTACGTACAATGGTCATGATCGCCGCGGGTAAGTCGCTAATATTCAAACCTACGACAACCAACGCCAGCACCAGGTAAAGCAGCGCCATAAGCGGTACAACGAGTTCAGCTACCTTGGCTATCGACTTCAAGCCCCCAAAGATGATTGGCGCCACAACAGCCATTAAAACTAATCCCATGGCCCAAGTCGGAATCGCAAATGCCTGTTCCATGGCCTGGGCGATGGAGTTGGCCTGCACGCTGTTAAATGCCAACCCAAAGGCAATAATCAAGCAGATCGAGAACAGCATAGCCAGCCAGCGTAAGCCCAGGCCGCGCTCTATATAGCGGGCTGGGCCGCCACGGAAGGTGTTATCGCCGTGATCCGTTTTATAAGCTTGAGCCAGCGTGGACTCCACAAAGCTGGTCGCCATCCCGACCATCGCAGTCATCCACATCCAGAAAATCGCTCCTGGGCCACCAAAATAGATAGCCACCGCGACACCCGCCAAGTTACCGGTACCTACACGGGCCGCCAGACTGGTGGAGAGCGCTTGAAACGAAGAGATGCCACCGTTTGATTGCCGGGAGCTGCGCAGCAGCTTAAACATATGGCCGAAGTAGCGCACTTGAATGCCGCGCGTCATCACCGTGAAGTAGAGACCAGCGCCTATCAGCAGATAAATCAGCACGCTACCCCACAGCAAACCATTGCCGCGATCAACCAGCGAAGTCAGCAGCGGAGGAAGAGAGAAGTCCATGAAAACACGCCTTTTTTAAACAATGAAGGCGCATCATTCTTCACGGCTGTACCAAAATGGCAAGAAAATTGGTAAAAACCTGTTCGAACAGCAATAACCACTTAGCCCATTGAATTGCATAACCACTGCCACACTAATGCGGCCTCCTCGCTAATATGGCGTCGGCTTGGCCGCACCAGCCAAAAGCGCTCTTCGCTGGGTACACTGATATCAAAAGGGGCCACTAAATCGTTACGCTGCTCCATCAAGCGTCGATGCGTTAGCGCAATGCCGCCACCCTGGCTAGCAAGTGCTAACGTCATGACCTGATTATCGCAGGTGAGCGACCAGCACTGCGCCTCCAAATGGGCAAAGCCAGCCTCTTGTAGCCACCCGGGCCAACCTACTCCAAACCCCACCGCTTGCAGTAGCGTATGACCGGCCAAATCATCAGGAGTGATCAGCTTTTCCGCCAATGCCAGCGAGCAAACAGGTAACAGTTGCTCCTCGCCGAGGGGCTTCATCTCGATGCCCGTCCACTCCCCTTTACCATAGCGAATTTCGATATCCGCGCCTTCTGGGCCAAAGTCATCGGGCCAGATAGCGCTCACTACGCGAATCGCCACCTGCGGGTGAGCGCGATGAAAGGCAATTAACCGCGGCGCCAACCACGACTGCTGAATGGCAGGCGTAGCGCGCAGCGTGACCGGCTGCTCCGATGTACTGCCAAACACCTCTAGGGTACCTTCGCTAATACGCACAAAGGCATCGTGAATACTCGGCAGCCACGCTTGCCCAGCTGGGGTGAGCGTTAAGCTGCGCGCATGGCGTACAAACAACTTCTGCCCCACCCGGTCCTCCAACAACCTAACCCGCTGGCTAATCGCCGCCTGGGTGACGCCTAGCTCATTACCTGCCGCGGTAAAACTCAACGTGCGTGCCGCAGATTCAAAGGCTTGCAGCCATAATAGTGGCGGTAATTGACTCATGAAAAAGCAACCTATAAATAAAACGATGTCTTAGGGGTCAGATTAATCGTTTGTCACTGGCGCCGCTACTCCTCATCCTTGTTAGCACTTAAGCACACCCTGACACACAGCCATCTGGCATTGCCGTTATGGGAGCAATTCGGAGTTTTAATGAACAGCGCAGTAGAGCCGATAACCACACCAACAACAAACCCTGCTCAAGCCCCAGAAATGGGTGAACTAACCCCCTACAACACCGGTCCTGCCCTGACTCAAGCGACGCTCGCCCAACAGGGCGTTGCAATTGAATGGCAAGATGGCCAGCAGACTACCCTGCCGCTGCTCTGGCTGCGCGATCACTGCGCCTGCCAAGCCTGCCGTCATCCTCAGACCCGGGAAAGGCTCTACCTGCCGCTTGAAGCGATTTCTGAGCCGCCCAGCGTTACGCTACTGGATGGCCACTTACACCTGAATTGGCAGGATGGTCATGTCAGCGCGTTTCATAGCGGCTGGCTGTATCAACGCCGCCCAGAAGCGAGCCTGACGTCAGCCGTACCCAGTAACACGCCTTGGGACGATAATTTTAACCCTGAGCGCATCCGTCATAGCGACTTTTTAACACCCCACGGCGAGAAGGCCTGGCTCACCGCCATGTTACGCGATGGTCTGGCACTGATAACCGACGGCCCCTTAGCAGAAGAAGAAGTGAGCCGTTTAGCTGAACGCATTGGGCCCCTCCGCGCCACCAACTTTGGTGCCCGTTTCGATGTGCGTTCAAAACCCAATCCCAATAACGCGGCTTATACCGCGGTCGGGTTGCCGCTGCATATCGATCTGCCCAACTGGCGCCAACCGCCGGATATTCAGTTGCTCTACTGCCTGCAAAACGAAGCCAGCGGCGGCGAATCGCTGTTTGCCGATGGTGCGCGGGTAGTCGAAGCTTTGCGCCAGCAAGACCCGGCGGCGCTCGCCATTCTCAGCGAGACACCGATCGATTTTCGCTTTCAGGATGAGAGCCACGATATTTCCATGCGAGCACCGGTGATCACGCTGGATAGCGAAGGTAACCTGGTTGAGATGCGCTTGAATAACTGGATTCGCGACGCCCTTCACCTACCGGTAGAGCAGATGGATGCCTGGTACAGCGCCTACGCGCTACTCTGGAAGCTATTTCACAGCGAAGCGCATCAATTGGAGTTCACCCTTCGTCCTGGACAGATGATTGCGTTTGATAATCGCCGCGTACTTCATGGACGTCGCGAGTTCGACCCCAATAGCGGCGCACGCCATTTGCAGGGCACCTATTTAGACCGCGATATGCTGGCCTCACGCCTTCGCGTGCTTGCTCGCAATGTTTAGCGCGGCCATTGTTTATCTAAAACAACATCTATCACATAAAAACCTATCGTATAAAACCTAGCAAGGAGATCGTATGACCCATCTTAAACCTCTCGCCTCAGGCATCGCACTCGCCACCACTGCGCTGTTCTCGGCGGCATCTCAAGCGGATGACCAAACCCTCGATTTCGGTGTCCCCGCCTGGCCCGGCATCACGGTAAAAACCGCCATTGCTGAGCAGCTATTGAACCCACTGGGCTACGAAACCAGCACCCAGGAAATCGGTCTGCAGGTGATCTATCAGGGTATTGAAAGTGGCGATATCGACGCCTTTTTAGGCGCATGGCTGCCCGCACAGCGGGAAATGTTTAATCCCCGTAAAGAGTCAGGTGCACTGATTGACGTGGCAAATAACGTCGATGGCGCACAAATGACCCTGGCGGTACCGGAATATCTGTATGAGAGCGGCATTCAGAGCTTTGCGGATCTAGACAAAAATCGCGAACAGTTCGACGGTGAGATCTACGGCTTTGGCGCGGGCTCTGCCGCCAGCGAGATTCTTCACAACGCTATTGATAACGACACTTGGGGCTTAGGCGACTGGCAGGTAGTCGATACCAGTGAAGTGGGCATGCTTTCCGCCGCAAAGGACGCAATCTCCCGTGAAGAACCGATTGTCTGGGTAGGCTGGACGCCTCACTGGATGAACCTTGAACTGCCGATGCGCTACCTGGAAGACCCCGAAAACCTGTTCGGTGAGAACAACGGCGAAAGCGATGTACTGACACTACTGCGCGGTGACTACGCAGAAGCCCACCCTAATGTAGTGACGTTTTTTGAGCAGTTCACCTTCTCCGCCGAAGAGCAGAGCTGGATGATTCAAGCCTTTGGCCAGGAAGAGCAGGACCTTGCCGACGTAGCCGAGCAGTGGATCAATGAGCATCCAGAGCGAATTGAAGCGATGCTGGCCGACGTGACCACCACCGACGGCGACCCCGCATGGCCAGTCATTGAAGCCCAGCTCAATAACTAATCCATAGCATAAACGTGCCTTCATCCCATCGGACGGCTAGCGTATGCTAGCGCTTTTTTAGCCGATGGGAGCAGGCATGTCGCGGACAATGATCAAAGGCGTTGGCCTGCTGGTAGCCGTTGCGCTGCTGGGCGTCATGTGGCACTTACTGCAGCGCTACGATCTGCTGACTCAGGCACGCCTTAGTGAGTTGATCCAAGTCGTCCGCCAGTGGCGCACCGCGCCCTGGATGTTCGCCGCGGTAATGGCCACTTATGCCAGCGCCCTGCTGGTGATGTTTCCGCTGAGTCTACTGGTGGTCGTTACAGGTTTATTGTTTGGCCCTGTGTGGGGGTTGGCTTACGCCACCCTTGGCACGCTGACTTCGTCGGTGGTGTCTTACTGGGCAGGCCGCTGGCTGGGCCGTGATGCGCTGATGCGTTATGGCGGACGCCACTTACGCGGTCTCTCGGGTTACTTATCTAAGCGCGGCATTCGGACCATGACGGTGATCAACCTGTTGCCGCTAGCCCCGTTTACGCTCACCAATATGCTGGCCGGGGCTTTTCATCTCAAATTCCGCGACTACATGATTGGCTCTACCCTGGGCATTGTGCCGGGGTTAGCAGCGGTGATTTTACTCGGTAGCCAGATAGGCGCACTGTTCACCGCTGCGTCGGCCAAAGAGCTTATCCTGGCGGGCGTTGGACTCGCCGCCGGTGCTGGCCTGTTGATCGGGCTTAAGCGCTATGCCAACCGGCGTCAAACGTCACAAAAACGGCCTCACCGTGAAGGTGAGTGATATTTAGCGAGCACCTCGGCGTAAAAAGCTGCCACCGCTGAGGCAAAGTTCGCGATATCAAATTCCTCGGCAAAGTGACTGGCCTGCTTGCCTAGTTGTTCGCGCAGCTCAGTATCATCTTTTAACGCCACGACTTTCTGGCCCCAGGCCTGGCGATTTTGCGGCGTTTTGAAACCATTCACTCCCTGGCGAACGACATCATCGATGCCGCTAGAACGCACCGCTACCACAGGCAGCCCCGCCGACATCGCCTCAAGAATCACCATCCCCTGGGTTTCAGAGGTAGATGCAAACACAAATATATCGCCTAGATGATAGTAAAGCGCCATCTGATCAGGCGGTATAGCGCCCACCAGCGTGACCTGTGACGTGAGTTTTAATGTATCGATCTGGTGTTGAATAGCCTCACGATCTGGCCCATCGCCAATCAGCAATAACTGAAAGTCAGCGTGACCCTGAGCCTGGAGCTCAGCGAGCGATTCCAGCATAAAACCAATGTTTTTCTCTTTGCTAATCCGCGAGACGCTGATCAATATTTTGCATGAAGGGTCTACGCCGAGTTGCTCGCGTAGCGTTTCCACGTCACTCTTCTCAGCGTGGGCCTCAACGTGGGCAAAACGCTCAACGTCAATGCCCGTTGGCTGCACTAGCGTAGGCGTTTTCACCCCGATCATGCGTAGATACTCCTCAGCGGAGTAGGTGGGCACAATGACGCCTTGGCAGCGGTTAGAGAAGCGCTTGATCAGGTAGTGCGAGATCAAATTACGAAACAGCGCGCCCGGCAGCGGCACAAAATGGGCATAGTGTTCTAAACGAGTGTGGTAAGTGTAAATCACCGGCACGTTAAGCCGACGCCCCATAAACAGCCCCATGGAGCCCAACCAGAATGGATGATGTACGTGAATGAGGTCAGGCTTGAATGCCCGCAGGCAGCGGCGAAACCGCGCGCTGAAGGGGTTGGTTAGCCTGAACTCGTCCTTCTGGCCAAACGCCATTAGCGTCGGAATGCGCTTTATTGCGCTATCGTCCTGCCACGCTTCTCGGTAACGCGGCACTAACAGCTGGATGGTGTGACCCAGATCGCGTAAGCCGTTGCGCAAGCGATCCACCGACACCGACACCCCCGAAACAAACGGGAAATAGTTATTGGACACCATCGCGATGCGCAGTGTTTTACCCAGGAAAGGGGTAGGATCGATATCAAAATCGGGGTAATAATCGCGATCTTCAAAAATCAGCCGATATAAACGCAGCGCTAACAGTGTCAGCAAGCCAACAATCAGTAAAAAGCGGGTATAGCTGACGTAGAAAAATGCGTAAACCGTTGCCCCAACGCTACTTACTACACGCCACCAACCGGGGCTATCTACATTTAAACGCACCGGAGCAATGGCGACATTCTCGCCTTCTACATCGACGATGACATAGTGATGAAAACTGCTGTCAGCATCAATCAGGATACCGCCCGCGCCACCGGTGGTGACGTAATCCACCCCGTTAACTGTCTGCTGTGAAAAGAGCGTTAAGTTAGCGGAGAACACGGTATCAACATCATGCTCCTCGGCCAGGGCCATAATGCCATCGGCCAAGCGAGGGTCATTGAGATAGTTATCGGCCTCGAACAAAGGCGCGTCGCTGACCACATTGTGCAGCGGTAAACCAATAAACAAGAACCGATGCTGAGCTTCTGAAGCCGCTAGCTCTCTTGATAACCAATCCAACTGCCAGGAGGTGGAGGATTTGCCCGTACCATCCAAAAAAATAAAGTGGCTATCCCCCGCTACAAAGGAGTAAAAGTGCGGCCCAAAATATTCATAAAACAGGTAGCTGCCAAAATCGCTATCTTCGTTATCACCATAGGTCAGCAGATAAGGAACATTGAGCTGTTCCAAGCTATGATAAATCGCCTGATAGCTCTCTTGTCGCCCGCCATTAACGGCGTTGCCTGCCGAAATCAGAAAGTCGATGCCGCCCTGATTGATCAGCGGCACTATCTCATCTTGAAACACGCTCACTGAGTTATTGATATTGCCGACGACTGCAAAGCGGTAGTCGGTTCGCTCTGACAACACCTCACGAATATCCGCCACCTGCAGCGTATGCACCGACTCAAACTCTGGCTCTGCCACGTACAACCAAATTTGATGCGTGATCAGCCCAACCACCAGAGCGAGATTAAGGTAGAAAACAGCCGCAGCCATCGCTGGCGGGAAAGGCGAAAGAAGGAGCGTCGAGGCATTTAAAAGCGCTTTTTCAATATTAAAAATGGGGAAACCGCCACTATACAGCAACGCTGAGCCGAGGTGGCGCTCCCACATTAGCTGGCTTCACAGCCATTTAAGGTAGCGATTAACCGCCTTGGTCCCCCTTGATGACGGTGTTCTCCCAACCATAATCCCTGCCAGGTCCCCAAGGCCAAACGCCCATCGCGCACCGCTAGGGTAAGCTGCGTGCCAAGCAGGCTGGCGGCCACATGGGCTGGCATATCATCAGGGCCTTCCAGCGTATGGCGAAAATAGGGCAAATCTTCAGGCACCAGTCGGCGCAAGAAGGCGTCTAGATCATGGCGAACATCTGGGTCGGTATTTTCATTAAGCGTTAACGATGCAGAGGTGTGCATCAGTTGAAGATGCAACATACCGATATGACAATCGCTTAAACACGGCAGCGCCCGCGCCACATCATCGGTAATCAGATGAAAACCGCGCGTCACTTCGGGGAAATGAATCTCTTGTTGAAACCACATAAACACTCCGTTGTTTGTTGTTTAATGGCGGCACGTCCTCACCAGCGTGCTCTTCTTGTATGGCAAAATAGCGTCAGATAGTGCTTAAGATAGTCCTTAACATAGCACTTGAAACAGGACTTGAAACGGTACTTGAAACAGTACTTAAGATAGCCGATCACCCATGATTCATCGCCAAGGAGCGCGTTAATGAAAACAGTGCTAGGAAGCAGCGTCATCAGCATGGCTCTACTCACTGGTTGTACCGGCATCCCTGATGGCACCGAGCCCGTCACTGGCTTTGAGTTGGATCGCTACCTGGGAAAGTGGTACGAAATTGCCCGATTGGATCACTCCTTTGAGCGCGGCCTAGATTGCGTGACCGCTACTTACAGCCTACGCGATGATGACGGCGTGCGGGTAATCAACCGCGGTTACAACCTGGAAGAGCAGGAGTGGGACGAGGCGGAAGGCCGCGCCTACTTTATCGATGAAGAGAGCGTCGGGCGCTTGAAGGTAAGCTTTTTCGGCCCCTTCTACGGCGGCTATAACATTCTAAAACTGGATGATGACTATCAGTGGGCGTTAGTGGCTGGCCCTAACCGCGACTACCTGTGGATACTTTCACGCACGCCGAAGATGGACAGCACGATAGAAACACGCCTTCGCCAGCGTGCAGCCGAACTCGACTTCCCCACCGACGAATTGATCGACGTCACTCAGGGAGAAGCCTGCCCTAGCCACTGATTAACGCCCTTCTGGCAAGATCGACACCCGCCCCGCCATTTCGCGCTGAACAAACTCAATAAAGGCACGCAGCCGGGCGGGCACATGCCTGCGTTGCTCATATACCGCATAAAAGTCCGCTCGCACACTCTGCCAACCGGGCAACAGCTCAACTAATGCGCCACTGGCAAGGTGCTCGTTTACGTCCCACCAAGAGCGCAGCATGACACCGTGACCATCCAAGGCTAAGCGGGTAATCACCTCACCATCATTACTGGCTAGGCGGCCGCTGACTTTCACCGACTGTACCTTCGCCGTCACTCCTTTTCCGGCTGATCCACATGCTCAAAACGCCATAGCGGAAAATCACTATCGTTCTCGCGAATCACTAGACAGGCGTGCTGCAACAAATCTGCCGGTGCTTGAATGCTTGACGCTTGAGCGATATAAGCAGGCGATGCACAAAGTACCCGTCGATTGGCCAAAATCCGCCGTGCGACTATGCGCGACTCCGGAGGTTCCCCGACCCGGATACCAATATCGAAGCCGTGATCGCTTAAATTGAGCGGAAAATTGGTGAGCTCTAACCAGCCTTCAACCTCTGGGTGCTCGGCACAAAAGCGCGACAGCAGCGGTGCAATATGGCGTCGGCCAAAACCAAAGGTGGCGTTCACCCGCAGCCGACCACTCAGCGCTTGATCCGCTCCCTCTCCCAGTGAATTTTCAAGCTCATCAAGCTCCTCTAGAATTAGCGCGCCACGAGCCAAGTAGCGTTCGCCTTCCGCGGTAAGGGTTAAACGCCGCGTAGTGCGCGCAGCCAGCTCGACCCCCAAGCGCGCTTCTAAAAGTTTCAGCCGCTTACTGACTGCCGAGAGCGAAAGCCCCAGCTCCCGTGCGGTCGCCGTTAAGCTCCCTGCCCGCGCTAAATGCTGAAAAAACGCCAAATCATCCAGATGTGCCATACCGTCCCTCAGCCACTCTTCACTTTTAAGCAACAATAGCTTGAATGGTAGCCTGATTATCTCTTTCAAAATAGCCGCTACACTCTACTCAGTACTTCCTAACATGCGTCATTACTAACAAGATAAGGAGTCTCTATGACCCACCGTATAGCCATTATCGCCGGTGACGGCATCGGTACCGAAGTGATGCCAGAAGGTGTTCGCGCCCTAGAGGCCACGGCAAAGCGCTTCAATATTGACCTTGAGTTCACCACCTTTGAGTTTGGTAGCTGCGACTACTATCTTGAGCACGGCAAAATGCTGCCGGATGACTGGTTCGAGCAGTTAAAAGGCTTCGATGCGCTGTTTTACGGCGCGGTGGGTTGGCCAGACAAAGTGCCCGACCATATCTCCCTGTGGGGCTCACTGCTCCAGTTCCGCCGCCGCTTTGATCAGTACATCAACCTGCGTCCCTGCAAACTGATGCCTGGGATTAAAAGCCCGCTGGCTGGCCGCGAACCCGGCGATATCGATTTTTACGTGGTGCGTGAGAACACCGAAGGCGAGTACTCAAGCGTTGGCGGCAAAATGTTTGAAGGCACTGACCGTGAAGTCGTCATTCAAGACACGGTGATGACCCGCACCGGCGTGGACCGCGTATTGAAGTACGCCTTTGAGCTTGCCCAAACTCGCCCGCGGAAGAAGCTAACCTCAGCGACTAAATCCAACGGTATCTCCATCACCATGCCCTACTGGGATGAGCGCGTGGTCGAAATGGCCAAAGGCTACCCAGAGATCGCGGTGGATAAATTCCATATCGATATTCTGACCGCGAACTTCGTGCTTCACCCAGATTGGTTCGACGTGGTCGTGGGTAGCAACCTGTTCGGCGATATTCTCTCAGACCTCGGCCCGGCCTGTACCGGCACCATCGGTATTGCACCCTCCGCCAACATCAATCCCGAAGGCAACTTCCCCAGCCTGTTTGAGCCAGTACACGGCAGCGCGCCGGATATCGCCGGTAAAGGCATTGCCAACCCCATCGGCCAAATCTGGTCGGGCGCGATGATGCTGGAACACCTGGGCTACAAAGAAGCTGGCGATGCGATGGTAACCGCTATTGAAAAGGTACTGAGCGAAGGCGATAGCCAAGTCCTTACTCGCGATGTGGGTGGCCAAGGCACCACTGCAAGCTTGGGTCAGGCGATTGCCAAGGCTATTTCGCACTAACGCTCATCTGCCAGAGCGATTGGCTGCCGGGTTAAAACCAACCGGGCAGCCAATGTATGTTTTTTAAACACCTATGTTCTACATTTGTCCTGAGGGTGGAGAAAACGTCAGTTTGGCTTCGCTCATAACAACATCAACAAACAAACTCAGGACAGTGCTATGAAACTTGGACGCCGTCAGTTCCTTTCGGCCACGGCCGCTCTGGCCGCGGTCGGTACATCGCCGCATATTTTCGCAATGCAGACCTCATTAGGTCCCACGCCTGATCGCTATCCGATTGATGCCTGGAAAGTCGAGGATGAGCGCTTCAGTGACTACATGATTTTCAATAGTCCCTTAGAGCGCCACTGGAGCGGAGGCCTGTGGACGGAAGGGCCCGCCTGGAATGCAATTGGTCGTTACGTCGTGTTCAGCGATATACCCAGAGCCAAGCAGATGCGCTGGGACGAGTCGACGGGGCAGGTCAGCGTTTTGAGAGACAATGTGGGCTACTCTAACGGCAATACCTTTGACCATCAGGGCCGGTTAATCTCTTGCGAACATAACCCTGCACGGGTTTTGCGCTACGAGTGGGATGGCAGTACAACGGTGCTCGCCGAGCGCTATCAGGGCAAACCCCTCAATGCACCCAATGATGTGGTGGCCCTACCGTCGGGTGGCTTGATCTTTACCGATCCTGGCTATGGTGCTCACTTTGACTACGAGGGTAAAAAACGAGATCTGGAGCTCGAAACAGCAATCTATTACGTCGATGACAGCCTCGATGAACCCATCATGCTGACCGACGATATTTTTAAACCCAACGGCATTGTCCTCACACCGGATGGCAAGGGTTTCTACGCCAGTGACAGTGCCCCCACTCACTTCGAAGAGCCTGCGCGAATCATTCGCTGGTCGCTGGGCGAAGACGGCCGCAGCGTTAACGACCGGCAAGTCATCGTGACCAGCGAGGATACGATTTTTGACGGTATGGCCTGTGACATAGACGGCAATATCTGGTCGAGTGCTAATGGTGGCGAGGGCATTGATGGCGCGGTGGTATTCTCACCGGAAGGCACGCTGTTGGGGCGCGTATTATTACCCGAGGTCTGTTCCAACGTGTGTTTTGCTGGCGCGAATCGCAACCGCCTCTTTATGACGGCTAGCCAGTCCGTCTATACGATTTACACAGCAACGCGCGGGGCGTATTGAGATTATAACGTCCATCAAAAAGCCTCGCCGAATCTCTCCGGCGAGGCTTTGTTATGACTAGCACTGCGTTTTTGACTATTTAACCAGTCATCAGCTGGCTAATTTTGCAGCCGTCTTGGCAACTAGCTCACCCTGGAAGCGGGCGATTTTGAGCTCGCGCTCATCAGGCTGGCGAGAGCCATCACCACCAGCAAGAGTCGCTGCGCCGTAAGGCGTGCCGCCGCTCACTTTGGAGATATCAAACTGCTCTTCAAGGCCATAGCCAATTGGCACAATGATCATGCCGTGGTGGGCAAGCGTGGTCCAAGTAGACGTAATGGTCATTTCATCGCCACCACCGGTACCGGTAGAGGTAAACACGCTGGCTACTTTGCCGCGCAGAGCACCTTTGGCCCACAGGCCGCCGGTTTGATCCAAGAAGGTGCGCATCTGACCCGTCATGTTGCCGAAGCGAGTGGGCGTACCGAAAATAATCGCATCGTAGTCGGCTAGCTCTTGCGGAGTCGCTTCTGGGGTATCGTAATCCTGCTTACCGCCTGCGTTTTTAAATGCTTCTTCGGGCATAGTCTCCGGCACGCGCTTAACGGTGACCTCAACGCCGCTAACCCCTTTGGCGCCCTCTGCCACTGCGTGGGCCATCGTATCGATATGACCATACATAGAATAATAAAGTACCAGTACCTTTGTCATTGCTATCTCCTTTACTGCATTTTGCGGTGTTGGGCTGTCGCCCAGTGAACGATACCTTCAACATAACGCACTCAAGCGTAGAAAAAAGCGAATGTTTTCGTCCGGGAGCGTCGATTTCATCGATGCTCCGAGCTTGCACTTTATGCTAACCACCACTAGCTTTTGTCTTGCCCACCTCAAACGTATCCAAGGAGTCTGGAATGACGATTTTTGAAGCCCTGCGCAAGGATCATGATATTCAGCGCGATCTGCTTGCCCGCTTAGTTGAGACTCATGGAGACAGCGATGAGCGCGATAACCTGTATCAGCAGGTGCGTGCTGAACTGCACTACCACGCTGCCGCCGAAGAGCGCGCGCTCTATATCCCAATGATGTCGATTGATTTGACCCAAGAGAAAGCGCGCCATAGCGTGGCTGAACATCATGAAATTGATGAACTTTTAGAATTACTGGATGAAACTGACTACAGTGCTACTAACTGGCTGACCCACGCCAAACAGCTTCAGGAATTAGTCACTCACCACCTCGATGAAGAGGAGCAGGAGGTCTTTCAACTGGCTGGCCGAGGCCTGGAAGATAAACAAAAGACTTCCCTCGCCGGTGAGTATGAAGAAGAAATGCAGCGCCAACGCTCAGCGTAACCTGATATACAGATTGAAAAAGCGCTCATGCATCGCATGGGCGTTTTTATTTCATCAATACGCTGAGCTTTTTCACGCGAACGACCTCTAGGCTTGTGACACACGCCCAGCGTGGTAAACCTAAGCACGCTTTTATACTGACAACGATACTGAAAACAGATGCTAAGGAGCCGACAATGCTAGGCCAATGGCTCGACTGGTCGCTTGAAGGGCAGCTTCCCGCCGCCAGCCAAGGCGTCTTTGCAAGCGGCACCTATTCGTTGCATGCGCCTGGCATTTTGGAACTCACGCCTAACTGTGCAAGCCAGAACGTCCACGCCTGCATTTTTTCAGCAGCCATCCATGGCAATGAAACCGCACCAGTGGAATTAGTGGGTGAATGGCTAAGCGGGATTGAAGCCGGCAGCATTACGCTGGGTGCGCCCGTTTTAGTCATTCTTGGCAACCTGCCCGCGCTTAAAATTCAACAGCGTTTTGTTACCACTAATTTAAATCGCCTTTTTAACCGTGAATTACGCGATGAAGGCGAAGAACCCGATCGCGCACGGGAATTAATGAACGCTGTGGATCGCTTTTATGCTCGCCATGCGGAGCTACCCAAACTGCATTACGACCTGCACACCGCCATTCGCGGCAGCCGCTACCCCCGTTTTGTTGTGGAACCCTACGCTGACACCCCCACCGACTCGGAACAGTGGGGCTGGCTAGCAGCAGCGGATATGCAGGCGGTGTTACATCAACATCAGCACAGCTGGACGTTCTCCCACTACAGTAAGCACTATCACGGTGCCCAAGCGTTCACTTTCGAGCTGGGCCGGGTCGCGCCTTTTGGTCAAAACGATATGGCATCCCTGAAACCGATGGGCGAACTGCTCACATCGTTAAGTCAAGGTACCTCACCGGCCAATCAGCCCGCTGCGCAAATGCAGTTTTTTCAGGTGCAGCACGAGTTAATTCGCCAATCAGATGACTTCCAGCTCTGTTTTGATGAAGACACGGCCAACTTTAATCGCTTTGAGCCCGGTACGCTGCTAGCGCAAGATGGTAAAGCCGGTGATTTTCGGGTGGGCGATACGCCACTCCATGTGGTATTCCCCAATGCCAAGGTTGAAGTAGGCGCCCGCGCGGCACTGCTGGTCGCCCCGGTTAACCAGGGCGCCTAGACTACTAACAGCAAGCGCCATTATAAAAACGTCTAAGCGTATGAGAGCTTGATAACAACTTTTGACAATAACAATAGTGAGGCGATCACTGGGCACTCGACGTTAATACTACTATCGTCGAGTGCTTAATGTGATAAGGAGGGCGCGCATTATGCGTCCAGCCTGATAGAATCGCCCCTTTTTTCGCGCCAGCCGCATCACAGCCCGTTGTAGATAACCTACTGCTGATAACCCGTTGCTGCGGCAACTCTGTACTGGAGCCAATGATATGGCCGCTACGCCTACTCCCCTTGAAGTGCGTAATATTAAAAAGCGCTTTGGCGATACGGAAGTTCTAAAAGGACTCTCACTGCAAGCTCAAAAGGGAGATGTGATTACCCTTATAGGTGCCTCTGGGTCGGGTAAAAGTACTTTTTTGCGCTGCATGAATTTGCTTGAACAGCCCGATGATGGCGACCTCATTGTTCACGGCGAACCTATTCGCTTTAAAACCACCAAGCACGGCCGCGAGCCCGAAGATTGGAAGCAGGTGGTACAAATGCGGGCCAAACTCTCCATGGTGTTTCAAAGCTTTAATCTGTGGGCCCACATGACGCTGCTGGAAAACATTATTGAAGCGCCGATTCATGTACTAAAAAAGCCCAAAAAAGAGGCCTTGGAACACGCCCACGCCCTGCTCGATCGCGTGGGTTTAAGCGCCCGTGCCAACGCTTATCCGGCACAGATGTCCGGCGGCCAGCAGCAGCGTGGCGCCATCGCGCGCGCCCTGGCGATGGACCCGGAAGTTATGCTGTTTGACGAGCCCACCTCCGCCCTTGACCCTGAGTTGGTTGGCGATGTGTTGAAAGTAATGCACGGCTTGGCCGAAGAGGGTCGCACCATGGTGGTCGTGACACACGAGATGAGCTTTGCCCGCGATGTCTCCAGTCAAGTCATCTACCTTCACCAAGGCTTGGTAGAAGAGGCGGGCCCGCCGGATCAGGTATTAGGCAATCCACAGTCACCCCGACTGCAACAATTTCTGGCTCCCAAATACTGATCCGCGAGGCTCACCATGATTGATTTGCAAGGTTATGGCCCCCGGCTGATCGAGGGGGCAGGCGTCACCATCCAATTAGCGGTGCTGTCGCTGATTTTAGCGATTATTTTAGGGCTACTGACCGCCAGCGCGAAGATGTCGCGCAACTGGTTAGCTCATCGTCTTGCCACGCTTTACACCACACTTATTCGCGGTGTACCCGACCTCGTGTTGATGATGCTGTTTTTTTTCGGCGGCCAAATTGGCGTCAACATGATCACCGACTGGCTTTACTACTCGTTCGATATCGATATTTTTATCAATATTAATGCCTTCGTAGCGGGCGTTGTCACCATTGGGCTAATTTTCGGGGCCTATATGGGGGAAACCTTTCGAGGCGCTTTTATGGCGGTCGATAATGGGCAAATCGAAGCAGGTAAAGCCTATGGCATGAGCGATGGGCTGGTTTTTCGTCGCGTCCGTTTTCCGCAGATGATGCGCCATGCGCTGCCCGGCCTTTCCAACAACTGGATGGTATTGCTCAAAACCACAGCACTGGTCTCGGTAATCGGGCTTTCTGATATGGTGCGTGTCGCCTCAGAAGCCTCTAAAGCGACGCGCGAACCTTTCACTTTCATGATTATTGTCGCGCTTATCTATCTGCTCATCGCCAGCGTTTCGGAGTGGATCTTTGCTCGTCTGCAAAAACGCTACAACATTGGCTATGGGGAGGCAGACTAATGACCGCTTTCATGACATGGCTCGAAAATCAGCTTGCCGAGAACAGTATTTTCACGCTGCAAACGCTTTCCTACTATGGCGATGGGCTGACCACCACGGTGCAACTGGTCTTTTTATCGCTGGTCATTGGCTTAATCGCCGCCGTCCCCCTTGCCATTGGGCGTGGTTCAAAACATGCTTGGATTAAGTGGCCTATTTTTGCTTACACCTATGTTTTTCGTGGCACACCGTTACTCATCCAACTCTACCTGATTTATTACGGCGTGGTGTTTGTGGACGGAATCCAAGAAACTTGGCTATGGGTGATACTTGAAGAACCGTTCGTTCCAGCCCTCATTGCATTTACCCTCAACACCGCAGCCTATACGACCGAGATTTTTCGCGGCGCAATTAAGTCCACCTCGAAAGGTGAAATTGAAGCGGCTCGAGCCTACGGCATGTCGCCTCAGCAGACCATGCGGCGCATTATTATCCCCAGCGCTTTTCGTCGCGCCCTGCCGGCCTACGGCAACGAAGTCATATTCATGCTACACGCCAGCGCTATTGCCAGCGTGGTGACGATTATGGACCTGACCGGCGCAGCACGATTTGTCTATGCGCGTTTTTATGCGCCTTTTGACGCATTCTTGTTTGTGGCGGCGATATACCTGTGTTTAACCTTCACCATCCTGTATTTCTTTCGTTATCTAGAGAAAAAGCTGCTCGCACATCTACAGCCACAGAACTCCTAGTGTGAAACAAACGTTGGTTTACACATCATCAAGCGCTTTTCGTCAACGCCGAGTTAGGATAAGTTAACAATGATCATCGCAAAGCAACCTGTGGTTAACGTGGTCAACGCCCTATAGGCAACGCCACCATTACGCGGCGGTTGCTTAGATGAACTCTGCTTCCAAGGAGATACATAATGAAAAAACTGCTGTCTGTCTCACTGCTAGGCTTAGCCGTTGCAGCAAGCGCCGCTCAGGCGCAAGAAGACCAAGTACGTATCGGGGTTGATGTGCCTTACGAGCCGATGGAATACCGCACGCCGGATGGCGAGCTGACCGGCTTTGATATCGACCTGGGCAACGCCCTCTGCGAGCGTATCGGCGTTGAATGTGAATGGGTGGTACAGGGCTGGGACGGCATTATCCCAGGTCTCATGGCCCGCAAATACGACGCTATTATGTCCTCCATGACGATCAATGATGACCGTCGCGAGCAAGTGCTGTTCTCTGACCCCTACATCACCCCGCCGTCCGCTTGGTTTGCCCCTGAAGGCACCGATCTTGATGCAACCAATGAAGAATCACTCGCCGGCATGACCATCGGCGTTCAGCGCGGTACCCTGCAAGATAACTACGTCACCGACATGTACGGCGATGTAGCCGACATCAACCGCTACTCTACCGCCGACGACATGGTGCTGGACATGGAATCCGAGCGTTTGGACATCCTGTTCCTCGACTACCCGGTCGGTAAGTCAACGCTACTGGATAGCGAAGAAGGCAACTACGTTGTTGTCGGCGAGATGCTCACCGAACCTAAAGAATATTTTGGTGATGGCTTTGGTATCGCCTTCCGTCAACGCGACGAAGCACTCGCCGAGCAGTTCAACGAAGCCCTGGCTGAAGTGCAAGAAGACGGTACTTACGACGAGATCTACAACCGTTATTTCGGCGGGCAAGAGTAAGCTTCACAGCAAGCCTTAATATCCATCACCCCGGCAATTGCTGGGGTGATGCGTTTCTGTCTAACTCTGCTAATTCAGTGAACTAGGTAAAGCTACCTCTGTCTGTGTATCATTGCGCATGTTCAACACGGAGGTTTTATGGCTCACTCGACTAGCCTACATGCAGGCATTCTCCCTCGCCCTTCTTCTCACTGGACAGGTTGGGGCCAATGGCTGGCGCTGATTACCATGACCGTGGATCACCTCACTCGCTATGTACTGCCCGGCGATTGGGATCTGGGCTGGGCGGGTTCTTCGATTGGCCGTATTGCCTTTCCGCTGTTTGCCGCCATGGTGGCGTGGCACGGGCTGTTTAATACTCGCAATCCGTTGCGTTACTCTCGGCGCATCTTAGTTATCGGTTTGGTCGCCCAGCTCCCCTATATGCTAATGCCCCGCGCTTCAGACGCTTTTATCTTGAACGTCTGTTTTACCCTTGCCAGCGGCCTTGCGCTTGGCACACTAGTGCGCCAAGGCTGGCAACACTACCAGCAGCAAACGTTAGGTTTGCACTGGCTGTTGGCAGGCGCGGCAGTGGGCGTTACGGTGTGGTACTTGCTGGGGTTTTGGGTTGAGTACGGGCATAACGGGCTGCTGCTGATTCCGCTGTTAATGTTTGCGATGTCCGCTTTGAGTCAAGCAGGCAGCGATTTTCAGTCGCGCTTGTGGGCCGGATTAGCGGCGTTTCCCGTACTCTGGATTGCAGGTCAGATGAACGCTTCCGATATGGCAAAATCGTTTACCGTTGGCACCTGCGTAGTAGTGCTTATTCTTGCCGCTGGCGCAGCTCAACGCATTCCCCCTGTCAGTTTAGCGATGCCGCGCCGTTTATGGCTGGCGTGGTACCCGGGCCACTTTGCGTTAATTGCGTTATGGGTGGTGCTTAGCGGTCAACTGACTTAAGCGTTCATCGCAGTATATTTAATGCGCAGCATCGCGCATCCAGGGCTGGAAGCGACGCAGGCGCGCCCGGCCCTCCATTTTAGCTCGATACATAGCAATATCGGCCTGCTTAAGTACTTCTTCGTGATTGCATTCTGCGGCTGTAAAGCAGGTGTATCCCAGGCTCGGCGTAACATCTAACCAGTGACTTTCCAGTCGATACGGCTGAGAGAGAGCCTGCTGAACTTTGAGCATATACGTCTCGGCTAGCCCCTCCATGGCATACTCAGAGGACTCTTCGAACAGGGCCAGTAGCACAAACTCATCGCCGCTAAGCCGTGCCGCCATATCCCCCTTCGCTAAACAACTTTCCAAGCGGCGGGCTACCTGCACCAGCAAATCATCCCCGGCGGCATGACCAAGCGTATCGTTAATCAATTTGAAACGATCCATATCCAAGAACATCAGCAGGCCGCCCTGCTTTGCAGCTTCAGTATCGTCACAAAGCGCTTCTAGGCGCTCAATAAACAGCCGACGATTAGGTAAATCGGTCAATGAATCATAGAAGGCTTGGCGGTAAATGATCGCGTCAGCGCGTTTCCGCTCTGTGAAGTCTTCAACAATGGCGACGCCGCCAACCATATTGTTCCCCGCGCTATGCACGCCGTTAAAAAACGCACGCAAAGGCGTGCCTTCACTCGCTTTTGGCAAATAGTAGGTTCCTTCGTAGTAACCAGTGCCCTTGGTCAGCGCTTGACGCACAGCGGTTGCCACTTCCCGGTTCGCCGAGCGTGATAGCATCTGATAGCCGAGCAACTGCGCGCGGTTAACGTCCAGAATTTCCAGCAGCTTGCCATTACAGTCCGTGACTTGACCATGCTCATCAAAATGTAGCACCCCCAACGGCGAGTGATTAAAGATGGAGCGATAGCGATTTTCACTCTCTTGTAGCATTGCCTCCCGGGCGCTCATGGTCACTCGCAGGGCAATATTGTCGTTGATAATGCGGCTTAAGCGGCGGCTAGTGGTAATAATCAAACCTAAAAACAGGCTAAGCATAGCCCCAATGAGTAAGGCCAACGGCGTGCCTAGTAATAAAAACTGGATCAGTAGCGGCAGTATAATCGGCAGCACAAAGCCAAGCGCTACCCACCACACCGCAGAAAGTGTGGTGATGCCACCAGCCGCAATGCCTGCCAGCACAATCGAAAGTGCCGCTACTTGGCCATGATTTTCACCAGTAAACAGAACGAACCCGCCTACTCCCCATACGCACCCGGCTGCCATCGCTCCGATGCTAAAGCGGTAAAGCCAACGGCGTCGCTGCTGCTGAACAGCAGGCAAGCGACGAAAATGGTAAGCCATCGCAAGGCGAAGCAGTGATACGAGGGTCAGAGTGGTCAGCCAGGTAAGCAGTATCCAACTCGCAACGACAGGCCACATTGCTGCCACCAAAAGTATGCCTGCCAACACACTACTGAGCACGGGTTGCCATAGATTGTCGTAAAGGAGCCGCACCTTTTCATTATGCAAACGCTTTACAGTGACATGGTGATCTTGATGGAAACCACTACGCAGCCCGGACATTTTCCCAGGGGTGGAAGAGAGAGACATACTGACTACCCGCCTAAATAATAAGTGCTATTAAGATCAGCTTTGCTAGCTAATTTTTTTGTAGTGCCTTTTTAGCCTATTTAACGACGTTTAGCGATAAAAGTTGCGCAGTCGGTCAACTAGCCAGCCAGTTTAAGCGCAAAAAAAAGTCGCCTTAGCAGGCGACTTTAGAAACTACTGTTTGATAGAAAAACTGAGATCTGGAGGGGGAGCATCGGGCAACAAAGCGCTACAGGCGCGAACTTTCTCCAGCAGCTCGGCATGATTGGCCGCCAGTATATTGACGTGGGCGAGCTTACGACCGGCACGTTCAGTTTTGTCGTAGCGATGCAGGTGCGTGTTGGCCAGCGCTAGAATGGCTGCGTTGTCACCTTCACGGCCAATCACGTTAATCATGCAGGTCGGGGCAATCGCCTGGGTATCGCCCAAAGGCAAGCCCTGGATCGCCCTCAGGTGATTTTCAAACTGGCTGGTCACCGCGCCGTCCATCGTCCAGTGGCCGGAATTATGCACGCGGGGCGCCATTTCGTTGGCCAGCAGGCTGCCATCGCGGGTTTGAAACAACTCAAGCGCCAGCACGCCTACGTAATCCAGCTCATCCAGCAGCGCACGAATATACTCATCCGCGGTTTGCTGAACGCTGGCATCCAGATCCGGCAGGGGCGCGACGGAGTAACGCAGAATGCCATCCACGTGCTGGTTTTCCGCCATGGGGTAGAACACCACTTCGCCATCACGACCGCGCACGGCAATCATTGACACTTCGCGCACGAAATCGACGAATGCTTCAACGACCAGCTGTGAATGGCCAATCGCGCTCCACGCCTCGCCAGCCTGTTCAGGCTGCTTCAATACGGCCTGACCCTTGCCGTCGTAGCCTTCGGTAACGGACTTCGCCACCACCGGGCAGCCCAACTCACGGGCGGCCGCTTCTAGCTGCTCGGCGCTCTCGACGACGCGGTAAGCGGGGGTCGGGATGCCCAAGCGATCGAAGAGTGTCTTCTCCTCGACCCGGTTCTGACACACCTCAATGGCGCGGCTACTGGGGTAAACAGGCTTATGCTGCTCAATTTCGCGCACCAGTTGCACGGGCAAGTGCTCAAATTCGTAGGTCACCACATCAACCTTGGCCAAAAACTCAGCCAGGTACTGGTTATTAGGATCGACGATCACATCGCCAATGCCCGCGCTGGGATTACCCGTGGTATCTAAAAAAGTGAAGCGATTACCCAGCGGATAACCCGCTAGCGCCAACATGCGCCCTAACTGGCCTGCGCCCAGTACACCGATGTTTTTAGCAACGACACTCTTTGATGTATCTGTGTTCATAACCGAGCCTCCTTATTCTGCTTCTGGATCGGGGCGCGGATCCGGATTATCGAGCACTTTTTGGGTCTGCTCCGCGCGGAACGCCTCGACTGCACTGCGCACCGTGGCGTCTTGCAAGCCAACGATCTGCGCCGCCAGCAAGCCTGCGTTAGTGGCGCCCGCCTTACCAATCGCCAAGGTCCCCACCGCGATGCCGCCCGGCATCTGCGCAATCGAGAGCAGCGAATCCAGCCCTTTGAGCGCTTTAGACTCCACAGGCACACCCAGCACCGGCAGCGGCGTTTGCGAGGCCACCATGCCCGGCAAGTGGGCAGCCCCGCCCGCGCCCGCCACGATGACCTGCAAACCGCGATCAGCAGCACTCTTGGCATAGTCGAACAGCAGGTCAGGTGTGCGGTGCGCCGACACCACGCGAGTTTCATAAGCCACGCCCAAACGCTCCAGCATGGAAACCGCGTGCTCCATGACCGGCCAGTCAGACTTCGACCCCATGATCACGCCCACCTTAGGTGCGCTGTTCGACGACATGCAAAACTCCTCGGCCCAATGGCCTATAAAAAGCGATATAAAATCGAAAAAATAGCGTGTGCCCACCCAGGCACACAACAAAATAGGAAGGCGGATAGTTTACCAGAGCTAGCGCGTTTGCGGGCTTTGCAGAAATCGTGAAATTTTCATCAAAATAGACATTGAAATGCGCACCGGTTGGCGGCATTGTGTGTTTGTCATTTCAGACTGATGGAGCCACATGAGCACGGCACGCGCAACTGCCACTGCGGAACAGCTTGATCCTCCGCGAAGCAGCCCTGACCTCGACGTCAGGGAACTTGAAAAACGTACGCGATTAATGCGTATTATCACGCGTCTGATCGCTGTATCAGACTTGGGAAGTCGAGAAATTGCCCGTCGGGCAGGGCTTCCCGTTCAGAAAATTAGCGACTTGCTCGCCGGAAGGCTTGAGCACCTGGGAGTGGATGAACTTCACGCCCTGCGTCGCACCTTAGAGCTGGAGGCGCCATAGCAGACACTTTTTCTGCTGTTCCCACTTCTCCACTTCTCACAGGCCGCCTCCCGGCGGTCTGTAAAAAAGTTTTATTCACGTTCAAGCCCTGTCTTAAGCTCTGTCTCAAGCCCTATTACGAGATTACTTCACATCGTTCGTCATGGCCGCTTATGTGTCATTGCTCACGGCGCAATCGCCACTCCCCCTAACGCTACAACAGCCACCACCACCCAAGCGGGCAGCTTCCATACGGTTAACAGCAAGAACCCGGTGAGCGCCAGCACAAACTCTTCTGCCCCAATGATCGCGCTGGTCCATACCGGCTGATAAAGCGCTGCGCCTAAAATACCGACGACCGCCGCATTGGCACCGCGCATTAGCGCCTGAGCGCTGCCCCACCGACGAAATTGGTTCCAAAACGGCAGCACGCCGACCAGCAGCAAGAACCCTGGGATAAAAAATTGCCAGCAGTGCCAACAAAGCCCCCACTACCCCGTTCATGCCGGGCAGAAGCGCGCCCAGATAAGCCGCAAACGTGAATAGTGGCCCTGGCACTGCCTGGGCAGCGCCATAGCCTGCCAAGAACTCATCGGGCGTTATCCAACCCGACTGCACCACTTCGGCTTCTAACAGCGGCAGCACCACATGCCCACCACCAAACACCAGCGCGCCTGAACGGTAAAATGCATCGATCACGTTAAGCCAAACAGTACCGCCCGCCATCAGTGGCAGCAGAATCAGCAACCCGCCGAATAGCCCCAACGCGACCAAGCCTGCTCGGCGGGAAACCGGAAAATGCAGCGGTGCGCTTTCTGCTATGGCGGCACTATTCCGGCACAGCGCCAGCCCCACTAAACCACCCAATACAATCGCGGCGACCTGTCCCAGCGGGCCGCTTACCACCACCACCGTGAACACAGCGGCCAAGGCGATTCCTACACGGGTTTTATCCGGGCAGAGGTTGCGTGCCATCCCCCACACCGCATGGGCCACGATCGCTACCGCGACCACTTTTAAGCCGTGAATAATACCGCTGGCAATCGGGCCATCCAGCACCGCAGCCCCCAATGCGAACAAAAGCAGAATAATCGCCGAAGGCAGCGTAAAGGCCAGCCACGCCATCGCCGCGCCCCAAGGACCAGCGCGCAGTAAGCCAAGAGCAAAACCCACCTGGCTACTCGCGGGTCCCGGTAGAAACTGGCACAGCGCCACTAAATCAGCGTAGGCGCTTTCGGTTAACCACTGACGCCGCTCCACAAAGGCGGTACGAAAATACCCCAAGTGTGCCACCGGGCCACCAAACGACGTTAACCCCAGTGCTAAAAATGCCCAAAACACCTCGCCGATTCGCCCGCTTGTCTGTGTTTGCTCCACCATTACCCTCACCGTTTAGCCAATAAAAAAGCGCAAGGCTTATATGCTAAGCCCTGCGCTTGACGTCTTGATGACACCTGCGAATAAACCGTTACTCTTGGTCTGTCACCGCGCCGGTACTGGCAGAGCTAACGAGACGTGCATACTTGGCGAGCACGCCGCGGGTATAACGGGGTTCTGGCTGCTTCCACGCCGCGCGACGACGCATCAACTCTTCGTCAGACAAATCCACCTCAATGGTATCTGCTTCGGCATCAATGGTGATGGTATCGCCATTCTCCACCAACGCCAGCGGGCCACCGTCGAACGCTTCCGGTGACACATGGCCGACCACGAAACCGTGACTGCCACCCGAGAAACGGCCGTCGGTAATCAGCGCCACGTCGTTACCCAAACCGCGGCCCATAATCGCCGAGGTGGGCGTGAGCATTTCGCGCATGCCGGGGCCGCCTTTGGGGCCTTCGTAACGAATCACCACCACATCACCCGCGATGACCGTGCCATCGTTAATGCGCGCCTGGGCTTCTTCTTCCGAGCCAAACACTCGTGCGGAACCGGTAAAGCGTGTGCCCTCTTTACCGGTAATTTTCGCTACCGCGCCTTCCGGTGCCAGGTTGCCATAGAGCATTCGCAGATGGCTTTCTGTTTTAACAGGGTTACCCAGGGGTGCAATGATCGGCGGCTCGGCAGGGTAAGGTGCCACATCAGCCAAGTTTTCTGCTAAGGTTTTGCCCGTTACGGTCAGGCAGTCGCCGTTAAGCAGGCCGGCATCCAGCAATATTTTCATCATTGGCTGAATGCCGCCAATCGCCACTAGCTCGCTCATCATGTAATGGCCGCTAGGGCGCAGATCGGCCAGTACTGGCACGCGTTTACCAATCTCGGTAAAGTCCGCCAGAGTCAGTTCCACACCAATGGTGCGCGCCATCCCAATCAAGTGCAGCACCGCATTGGTAGAGCCACCTAGTGCGATGGTGACCGTAATGGCGTTCTCGAACGCCTCACGGGTCATAATATCGGAAGGTTTGATATCGTCAGCTAACAGCGCCAGCACGGCTTCGCCCGCCGCTTTACAGTCGTCACGTTTCTCTTGCGAGATAGCATTCTGCGCGGAGCTGCCCGGCAGGCTCATACCCAAAGCTTCAATCGCAGAGGCCATGGTGTTAGCGGTGTACATACCGCCACAGGAACCGGGGCCAGGGATCGCCGTTTCTTCGATATTTTTAAGCTCGATCAGGTCGATATCACCGCGGGAGTGTGCGCCCATGGCCTCAAAGACCGAGACGATATCGGTATGCCCTTTGCCGGGCATAATGGTGCCGCCGTAGACAAACACGCTGGGGCGGTTCAAACGCGCCAAGCCCATTAAGCAGCCTGGCATGTTTTTATCGCAGCCACCGATCGCCACCAAACCATCGAAGCCTTCACAGCCCGCTACGGTTTCGATCGAGTCGGCAATCACCTCCCGTGATACCAGCGAATACTTCATCCCCTCAGTGCCGTTAGCAATACCATCGGAAATCGTGATGGTATTGAAAATCACACCTTTACCACCGCCAGCATCGGCGCCATCGCGGGCAAACTCCGCCAGCTCATTAATATGGCTATTGCACGGCGTCACCATGCTCCAGGTAGAGGCAATACCCACCTGAGGCTTTTTGAAATCGGCATCCGTAAAGCCTACCGCGCGCAGCATGGCACGGCTAGCGGCTTTACCAGGGCCATCAACCACAGGCGCAGAGTGGCGGCGGGAGTTTTGCGATGAATCTGACATTAGAAATCTCTCTTAGCGTTGTTCACGGTATCCGCATAGCTTGGCGATGCCACGGCGTTCGCGCAAGGGAAGATGGGAAACCCGACCTATGGCTTCATAGTTTGATATTTGTATTAAACAGCCGTTTTGTGCGGCTGCGCCTGGACTGACAACTCAAATCCGCAGGCTTTTGCATAGCGCTGAAGCGTTTTCCAACCGGGATTGCTGTCCCCGCGCTCTAGCCTGCTGATATTACTTTTTTGAGTATGTAGGCGCTTTGCCAATTCGTCCTGGGTTAAGCCTGCTTGCTGGCGCATAGTAATCAGCGTATTGGCCAACTCAAACTCAGGTGCCAAACGCTCATATTCTGCTTTCACCTCAGGATTTTGCAGCGCCTTCTGTTTTAATGCTTTTAAGTTAATCACGACTGCACCTCGCGCTGTCTTGATCGAGCTAATATCAACGCCTGTCGAGGCGTTTTTTTGGCTCTTTTTTACGAATGCATGGAGAATCACAATTTGCTGTCCATGCACATAGCAAAACAGAGAACGTCCAATACCCTCTTTCGCTTTTGCTCTTATTTCAAACAGACCATCTCCCATCGCTTCTGTATGCGGTGGCCCTAAGTTCGCACCATGTTCTTCAATCATTTCCAGCAACCGAAGCATTCTGGCCTGAATTTTGGGTGGCATGCTGAGGATATCTTTCTCAACGCCTGGGTAAAAATCAACCTGCCAATCCATTGCACGGCCCCTAAAGTTATCACCTATGATAACCTGCATTCTATAAAAGTTCCTAACCTTGATGCACACGGGCGTCCTTAACTTATGGCACCATACACTTAGCCGCTCCGCCCTGGCCGTGAAGGAAACATCCATTAAGGAACCTCGTGCATGTCTG
>AXCI01001094.1_pt1 | contig 46779 bp, 54 predicted proteins | sample 182571 | NCBI WGS metagenome assembly AXCI01 (sample SAMN02359225, study PRJNA218796) | groundwater metagenome | isolation source: Mt. Simon Sandstone pore water sample D5872 at 1.8km depth, Illinois-Basin... | place: USA: Decatur, Illinois | collected 2009-05 | reverse complement strand
TGGGTTTACTGATCTTGAGGAGAAAGTTGCCCATTTGGTTGACGTAGCGGAGCAGGAGGATCCTCGTGAGACGGCCCGAGCGCTTTCAGACGTTGGCGCAAGCTGTAAAAGTTGCCACCGCGCCTACCGCTACGACTAAGCAGCGGTAGGCGTGAAAGTTGTTGCTTAATCGCCTCTCTCTAAGCGATCTATACGGTAGAGTGTCTCCACCTGTTCCAAGCCGCTGATAGTGCAGTTCAGATCCTTAACGCGCCCATCACTCAAACCGTATACCCAGCCATGTACCGAGATTTTCTGGCCACGCTGCCAAGCGCGCTGCAAAATCTTGGTGCGGCATAAACTATTAACCTGAGCTTTAACATTGAGCTCACACATGCGATCAATTTGATCCTCGAGAGGCAGATGATCTAGCGAGTCTCGGTGACGATTGTACTGCTCGCGAACCGAATGCAGCCAGTAATCGACGACACCACATTCGCCTCCCATCATGGCGGCCTTAATGCCACCACAGCCGTAGTGTCCGACAATCATGATGTGGCTGACCTTCAGTACATCCACCGCATACTGAACCACCGACAGGGCATTCATGTCCGTATGGTGGAGTAGATTTGCGACGTTTCTGTGTACGAATACTTCGCCTGGCGGCAGTGCGATAATTTGATTGGCAGGCACACGGCTATCTGAACAACCAATCCATAAATAATCTGGATTTTGCTGATTTGAGAGACGCTTAAAGTATTCGGGATCCTCTTCGCACATGCGCTCAGCCCAAGCACGATTGTTATCGAGTAGCGTCGCAATAGGGTCAGACATACGGTCTCCAACAGAGTTAAATAGAGTTAAGTCGCTGATCGAAAAGCAGAATGTTAAATCTTAGCAAGTATAAAGTATTGGACAGTATAAAATAGCAGAAAATGGTTTTAACCTCCTCTGAGGGCTTGGTCAATACGTTCACTTGGCCTGAACGGGGCACGAATTTTAAACTCCACAGGAGCATACGATGGCAGACGTTTCTGAATACGAATATGACCTTCTGGTTATCGGCGCGGGCTCTGGTGGTGTGCGTGCTGCCCGAATGGCAGCAGCCACGGGCGCTAAGGTGGCAATAGCGGAAGATCGATACCTGGGTGGAACCTGTGTCAACGTTGGCTGTGTCCCTAAAAAGCTTTACTCGTACGCTGCACATTTTCAAGACAGTTTTGACGATTCCGCCGGTTTTGGCTGGCAATTGCCTGGCCCTGCCAGCTTTGATTGGGCAACGCTGCGTGATAACAAAGTTAGTGAAATTAAGCGTCTCAACGGCATCTACCAACGCATGCTTGAAGGCGCGGGTGTAACGCTATTTAACGCACGCGCGAAATTAACCGATGCCAATACCGTCACGCTAAGTGGAGAGCACGGTAATATATCGTTGACGGCTAAAAAAATCCTGCTCGCAACAGGCGGGTGGCCTTGGGTGCCGAGCTTTCCCGGCAGTGAATACGCGGTAGATTCCAACCAGATCTTTGATTTAGAAACGTTCCCCAAGCGATTCTTGGTGCTGGGTGGAGGCTATATCGCTGTGGAGTTTTCCAGCATTTTTAACGGCCTGGGAAGTGAGACGCACCTCATTTATCGTGGCGAGCTTTTTTTGAAAGGCTTTGATCAACAGGTACGCGAATTCACCTTTGCTGAAATGAAAAGGAAAGGGGTTAACCTTCACTTCAACACCAATATCGAGCGCATAGAGGCGAGCGACGAAGCTTATAATGTTCATCTAACCACGGGCGAAGTGCTTGAAGTCGATGTCGTGTTGGCAGCCACGGGGCGTAAAGCCAATATTCGTGACTTGGGGCTTGAGGCGCTGGGTTTAAGCTTGGACAAATCGGGCAAAATTCCTGTCAATGAACGTTTTGAGACAGCACTGCCTTCGGTACTAGCGCTGGGTGATTTAACCGCCGGGCCTGAGTTAACCCCGGTGGCACTGGCAGAAGCGATGCAGCTTGTCGATTGCCATTTTGCCGATACTGCGCCAGAACCGTTGGATTACTCTACGATTCCAACCGCTGTTTTTTGCCATCCAAACATTGGTACCGTGGGGCTCTCCGAAGAAGCAGCTCGGGAGAAATTTACCCATATTCGTGTCTATAGCACTGATTTTCGTGCCATGAAACACACTCTATCGGGTAGCCATGAACGTACCTTAATGAAGCTGGTGGTCGATGACGCGACAGATGTGGTGGTGGGCGCCCATATGGTCGGTGACGATGCAGGTGAAATCATTCAGGGTATCGCCATTGCTGTAAGGGCCGGTCTTACCAAGCGTGACTTTGACCGCACGGTGGGCATCCACCCAACGGGAGCAGAAGAGTTCGTGACGCTGCGTACGCTAACCCGCACTTAGCATCATCATCGTATAGCTGATAGCACAGCGTATAGCGTTTAAAGACATTAAAAAGCGTCGCCATTGGTGCGCCTTTTTTTGACGCTGAGTTACGCTATTCTAAAAGTAGTCACGTAACGATGAACGTGAGCACGCTGCTAATATGCCGCCGGCTCATAACAAAAAATTATGGAAAGTAGGGTGGTGAATAATATGGCTTTTGAATTGCTCATAATCAGCTGTTATAATAATCGTCAAATTCGCTACAGCGAAGCATAACTATGAGTACGCCGACACAACCTTTTACTCCCTCTGCTGAACTCGCGCGGCCAACGGTGGCTGATGCTGTTGTAGGGCACTCAGAGATGCCTCTTTTCATTCGTAAGCCTAATGCAGACGACGGCTGGGGCGTGTATGAGCTTATTAAAGCTTGTCCGCCCCTAGATGTGAACTCCGCCTATGCTTACTTGTTACTCGCCACCCAATTTCGTGATACCTGTGCGGTTGCGACCAATGAAGAGGGCGAAGTAGTCGGTTTTGTGTCTGGCTACGTAAAAGATAATGCGCCCGATACCTACTTTCTCTGGCAAGTAGCCGTTGGTGAAAAAGCTCGTGGTACTGGTCTTGCGCGTCGGCTGGTCGAGGCAATTATGTCGCGCCCTGAACTTGATGATGTGCATCACCTTGAAACCACCATCACCCCCGATAATTTAGCTTCATGGGGGCTATTTCGCCGTTTAGCGGCGCGTTGGCACGCGCCGCTCAATAGTCGCGAATATTTCTCTACCGAACAGCTCGGGGGGGAGCATGATCCGGAAAACCTGGTTCGTATAGGTCCGTTTCAAACAGACCGCATCTAATACGCTGTCCTCATCGCGTTTATATTCGATAGGAACATACTATTTTTCCCGCTCATGTTGCTCCGGGCCAGTAACGCCTGAAGGCAAAATGATCAACCAAGGAGGTCGCTAATGCAGACCCAGACGCTTGAACGCATGGAATCCAATGTACGTACTTATTCTCGTTCATTTCCGGTGGTCTTTACCAAAGCGCAAAATGCGCGCCTAACCGATGAGAATGGCCGTGAGTACATTGATTTCCTCGCCGGCGCGGGCACGCTTAACTACGGTCATAATAATCCGCATATGAAGCAGGCCATGATCGATTATCTGGCCACTGACGGTGTCGTTCATGGCTTGGATATGTGGACCAATGCCAAGCGCGATTATTTGGAAACCCTTGAAGAAATCATCTTCAAGCCGCGCGGCCTTGAATATAAGGTTCACCTGCCTGGTCCAACGGGTACCAACGCAGTAGAAGCGGCTATCCGCCTGGCGCGTGTTGCTAAAGGCCGTCACAACATCGTTACGTTTACGAACGGTTTCCATGGTGTGACCATGGGTGCCTTGGCCACCACGGGTAACCGTAAATTCCGTGAAGCCACAGGCGGCATACCGACTCAAGGTGCCAGCTTCCTGCCTTATGATGGCTACATGGGCGAGCATACCGATACGCTAGACTATTTTGAAAAGCTGCTCAGTGACAAATCTGGCGGTTTGGATATTCCAGCCGGTGTCATTATTGAGACCGTGCAAGGCGAGGGCGGCATTAACGTTGCTGGCCTGGATTGGTTGAAGCGCTTGGAAAGTATTTGCCGCGCTCACGATATCTTGCTCATTGTTGATGACATTCAGGCAGGTTGTGGTCGTACTGGTAAGTTCTTTAGTTTTGAGCATGCAGGTATTACGCCCGATATTGTTACTAACTCAAAATCACTCTCCGGTTTCGGTCTGCCATTTGCTCATGTGTTGATGCGCCCTGAGCTGGACAAATGGAAGCCGGGTCAATACAACGGCACTTTCCGTGGTTTCAGCTTGGCGATGGTGACAGCAACCGCTACGCTGAAAAATACTGGTCCAATGACACCTTTGAGCGTGATGTTCAGCGCAAAGGGCGTATTGTAGAAGAGCGTTTCCAAAAGCTCGCGGCGCTACTCACAGAGAGCGGCATGCCTGCTACCGAACGTGGCCGCGGCTTAATGCGCGGTATCGATGTGGTATCAGGTGATATCGCTGACAAAATTACCAGCAAAGCCTTTGAACATGGCTTGGTGATTGAAACCAGCGGCCAGGATGGTGAAGTGGTGAAATGTCTTTGCCCGCTTACCATCACGGATGAAGACCTGCTGGAAGCGCTCGATATTCTGGAAATGTGCGTCAAAGCAGTTGCTAGCGAGTAATTAGCCGTTAGGATAAGAGCGTAAGCTCACGGGTTTTAGTTAGGGATAAAGTGGCTGGTAATCGCCAGCCACTATGCAACGGAGTACTTCTATGATCGTTCGTAATCTTGAAGAAGCGCGCAAAACGGAACGCCTAGTGACCGCCGAAAATGGCAACTGGGACAGCACACGTCTTGTTCTGGCTAACGACAATGCAGGTTTTTCGTTCCACATTACCCGCATTTTTCCAGGTACCGAGACGCATATTCATTACAAAAACCACTATGAAGCCGTTTTTTGCTATGAAGGTGAAGGCGAAGTTGAAACACTAGCCGACGGTAAAATCTGGCCAATCAAAGCCGGTGATATCTATCTGCTGGATCAGCACGACGAACACCTGCTGCGCGGCAAAGAGAAAGGCATGACGGTTGCCTGTGTCTTCACACCACCGATTACGGGTAATGAAGTTCACCAGGAAGATGGCTCCTACGCAGCTCCAGAGTGAGCAGCGGTTGAGTAAAACGTCAGCGTAAGATATGAAAAGCAGCCTGCTAAAGCGGGCTGCTTTTTTGCTGGATTGAATAAGCTCGTTGGCTCAATGTCTACGTTACCGAAAAACCGCTATCTAGCTACTAGCTTTTATCGAAAACGAGCGTGATTTCGCCAAGCGTAAAGCCAAATTTGCGCATTGCCGTTCGATTAATCAAACGGCCATCTGGCTGCAGATACATCCAGTCATCCATGGTGAAAGTAATCATACGTCCATCGATAGCGATTTCTAACGGGTAGCGCATGTGAAAAGCATGACCAAATTGACGTGCATCCACTTGGACATCCAAGTCACTGGCGTTACCAACCCAGTGGTTGGCATCGATACGTTCAAAGGTCCAAACCCTGCGATCCGTTTCACCGTCTGAAAATGTGAAGGATTCATCTAGCGTCAGGGTGTCGTTTTCATAGCTGCCTTGGATCTCCACGGTAAAGCGGCGCTGTACCTCGCCAGAGTAATCCTGCACCATGCCCCACGCGCGGGTAGAGCCTTCGAAATACTCGGCGATATCGAGGCGGGGCTCCGAATCGGCATAATCTTCGATATCAACATTGGCACAGCCAGCCAGTAAGAAGAGCAGCGTGAAAAACCAATACGAAAAAGGCGACTCATGGTGTCATTTCCTATATGAAAATGGATTCAGGTACAATTGTGGTGAAACATTCTGACAGCATAGAGTACCTAAGTGGTCATGGCTACAGTCACTCCTGTTGGTTCGCTTAATATATATTATGTTAAATCAAATAAACTGAGTGTCTGAAAAAGCATGATGACGTTGGACACTAGTCGCCCATCTCCTTATCATTCCCCCACCTATTGTCCAAGGATATCTCTCGTTATGCGCCCAGGTGTTTTGTGGCTAATAGCTGGCTTGTCGCTTTCAATCGCAGGCTGTGCAGCGATCGCCCCGCCAGAAACTAATGAGCCGCCTCCTTTAAGTGAAGCGTCTTTTAATGCACGTATCCTGGAATTACAAAGTGAGCTGGCTCAGCAATGCGGCACGAGTTCTGAGATTCAGACACGCCAGCTTGATCAGCAACAAATACTGACTGCCGACATGCGTGAAGTCGGCAGTTTACTGCGCAATTTGCGCCAAGATGTTCAGCAGTTAGAAGCACGCGATGAAGAGCCTGTCATCATCCGCGAAGAGTGTGAAGTAGATGAGACGTTAAGTACCAAAACACTACTGGGGCGCAGCGAATGGGTTGGGCTTCCGAGTTTGGGTACCTACCTTAAAGCGCGTGTTGATTCTGGTGCCAATACATCGTCGTTATCTGCCGCTGACATCACCCGCTTTGAACGTGATGGTGAAGATTGGGTGCGCTTTAAATTAGCCCTTAACGATGACGATGTGGCCGTTGAGTCGCAGCGTGATGAGTGGATTGAAGCCCCGATTGTGCGCCGAGTGCGTATCGTTCAAGCCTCAGGTGAAGAGTCACGCCCGGTTATTTCTTTGTTAATGACCTTGGGGCCTATTCGTGAAAACGTGGAATTTACCCTCAACGACCGCTCGCATCTTGATTATCCCGTCCTGCTTGGCCGTCGTTTCTTGCTGGATATTGCGGTGATTGACGTTGCTGACACCTATTTACATGAACGCCCCGAGTTTCCTGGTGGCGAGCCAGCCGATGAAGCTGCTGATGATGAAGCAGTTGATGAAGACGATACAGAAGAGTAACTGCTCTTCCCTGGCGCTAAACGCAGAAAGGAATCTCCATGTCACGGTTAATGTTTTATATCATTGTCGGCTTCTTATTGGTGGCAGGTATTGCCACCAGCGTACATCGCCATGTGCAGTTTGAAATCCCATGGTTGCCCGGTGAACAGCGCCAAGTATGGGAGATTGAGGCGGGTATCACCTTTAATGCTCAAGGCGGCCCGGTACAGGTTGACTTAGCCCTGCCTTCTCACCAAGCGGGCTATCGAGTATTGACCGAAAATACAGCATCTTCAGGTTTTGGCCTTGCTTATCAAGCAGATGAGCTGGGTCGTACTGCTCAGTGGACGATTCGCGAAGCAGCGGGCAGCCAAACACTCTATTACTCGGTGCAAATGCTGGTATCCCAAGATGCCCGTTCGCCAATACAAACGCCGCCTGAAATGTCTCCGGCAACGCCGTGGGAAAGTCCTTACGATACGGCGGCCAGCCAACTGATTGAACAAGCCTGGGCACGAAGTGCGAATAACGCCACCTTCGCTCGCGAACTCATCCAGGATGTGAATGGTGAGCGTCAAGGGGAAAACGCGCGTCTCCTGCTGTCTCAAGAGAATCCTGCAGCCCTGGTGGTGCGCTTGCTCAATCAGGCAGGCGTTTCCGCGCGTGAAGTGAGCGGCCTACTGTTGGAAGATGGGCGTCGTCGCCAAACACTGAGCAGTTGGATTCAGGTGTTTGATGAGACTGGCGAAGAGTGGTCAATTTTCCACCCACTTACAGGCGCGCAAGGCAAGCCGGACAATTTACTGCTGTGGGAAACCGGCGGCCGAGCGGTGTTAGAAGTTCAAGGCGGCACAAACTCACGGGTTACGTTTTCCATGATGACCCATGATCAGCCGGCTTCAGCAGCGGTGCGTAATCACTACTCAGAAGACACATTGCTGAACTTCTCTATTCACAGCCTGCCCCTGGAAGAGCAAGCGCTATTCCAAACCATTTTGCTGATTCCGATTGGCGCCTTAATGGTGGTGTTTCTGCGTGTGCTGGTGGGGGTTAAAACGTCCGGTACTTTTATGCCGGTATTGATCGCCCTCGCCTTCATTCAAACCACCCTGCCCACGGGCTTGATTGGCTTCCTGCTTATCGTTGCCGTTGGTTTGGTTATTCGTAACTACCTCTCCTATTTGAACTTACTGCTAGTGGCCAGAGTGTCCGCGGTCATCATAACGGTGATCGCGATAATCTCTATCTTCACCGTACTGGCCTATCGTATGGGGCTTAGTGCTGGCTTAACGATCACCTTCTTCCCGATGATCATTCTTGCCTGGACCATTGAGCGGATGTCGATTTTGTGGGAAGAAGAAGGTCCTAAGCAGGTATTGATACAGGGTGGCGGCAGTTTGATTACCGCTATTCTTGCTTACCTGGCGATGAATAACCCCTGGGTGCGTCACATCACCTTCAACTTCCTAGGCGTGCAGTTAATTTTGATGGCGCTGATTTTGTTGCTGGGCAATTACACGGGCTACCGTCTACTAGAGCTGCGCCGTTTCAAACCGATTACTGATGATGAGAAACCATCATGAGTTGGTTTAACAATTGGACCTGGCCAACGCGCTTGCGTGATAAAGGCATTATTGGCATGAATCGGCGCAATATTCGCTATATTGGCCGCTACAACAAACGCCGACTTTATCCATTAGTGGATGACAAGCTTAAAACCAAGCTGCTGGCCCAGCAGTACGGCATTACCACGCCAGAGCTGATTGGAACTGTAACGACCCAGTTTGGCGTTAAACACATTGGTGCAATGCTCACGGGCCACGCAGGCTTTGTTATCAAGCCTGCAAAGGGAAGCGGCGGCAAGGGCATTCTGGTGATTGAAAAGGTGGAGGATAACGCCTTTATCAAGCCAAGCGGTGTCAAGCTAACGCTTACCGATGTCGAGCGGCATGTGTCGAATATCCTATCGGGGCTCTACTCGTTGGGCGGCTCACCCGATGTGGCAGTCATTGAAACACTGATTAATTTTGATGAAAGCCTGATGGATTACACCTATGAAGGGGTTCCCGATATTCGGGTTATCGTCTTTAAGGGCTATCCCGTTATGGCCATGATGCGTCTCTCTACGGCAGCCTCTGATGGCAAGGCTAACCTGCACCAGGGTGCGGTAGGCGTTGGTTTGAATATCGCAACCGGCGCTGCATTGCGCGCTGTTCAATTTGACCGCCCCTGTTTTAGCCACCCTGACACGGGGCACGATCTGGCAAGCTTGGTCGTGCCACAGTGGGAAACACTGCTTAATCTGGCCGCCGGCTGTTATGAGATGACCGGGCTGGGTTATCTGGGTACCGATATGGTGTTGGATCGCCAGCATGGGCCGATGCTACTTGAGCTCAATGCCCGGCCAGGACTGGCGATTCAAATGACCAATGGGGAAGGCTTACGCCGCCGCCTTGATCTGATTGAGCGACAGCCGGATGGCGTGCCCGCAAAAGAGCGTGTTGCTTTTGCACAGCACCATTTTGCTCGCCAAAGTGAGCTGGTAGAAAGCCCTGACACCTCCTCCGCCAGCGCGTAGACTGTTGACCAGAGCCCAGTGACGAGAGCTTATTGACGCCAGTTCAGGCTAACCACGTTCAACGAGTTGCCCATGACCCAAGCAAATACACTACTGCAGCAGGCGGAGTCTCAATGCCATATCCGTGGCGTTCGTTTCACTCCCATCCGCCGACGCGTGCTTGAGCTTATTGCCGAAAATGGTGGTGGGCTGAAGGCGTATGACTTGCTCGACAAGCTCTCTACCGAGCACGCAGCTGCGCGGCCGCCGACGGTTTACCGAGCGCTTGAGTTCTTGATTGATCAAGGCCTTGTTCATCGAATAGAGTCACAGAATTCTTACGTGGCCTGTGCATGTCCTGAGCATGTGCATGGCTTTCAGCTGCTTATTTGTCGTCACTGTGGCTATGTGGAAGAGCTGCATTTAGACGAGATAAGCGATCAGTTGGCGGCGCTGGCAAAAAGCCAAGGGTTTAACGTTGAGCGCCAAACGATAGAGCTCCAGGGGCTCTGCCAAGATTGTCGAACAAGCTAATGTGCTGAACAGCTAGCGAGTAAATACTATGTCCCGCTTTGAGCAAGTGGCTCCGGATGCCCTTTTTAAGCAGCTAGAGCGTGCCACGCCTGATGATACCCTTCCTGCTGTCACCACCCTACTGGCGGCGGTTCGCTTTAATAGCGATGGCTTGATTCCTGCCATTGCCCAGCAGCATGACTCCAAAGAAGTTTTGATGATGGCATGGATGAATCGCCAAGCCCTTGAAGAAACGCTAACGACCCAGCGTGTCTGCTACTACTCGCGCTCACGACAAAAACTGTGGCGTAAGGGTGAGTCCTCAGGTCAACAACAACGGCTTATCTCTGCCGCACTTGATTGCGATGGCGATACGCTATTATTGCAAGTTGAACAAACGGGGCCTGCTTGCCACACCGGGCGTCGCAGCTGTTTCTATATTGCGGTGGATGGTCAAAAAGCGGCGATCACCAGCACGCCGCTGATTGACCCTGACGACCTTTACGGTAATAAAGTCTCATCCTAGCCATGAATCGTCGCTGGGTTTCCTCGCTGTGTTCAGGCCCACGCTGGGTATTGATGTGGGTAATGATTGGCTGCATCAAGGTTTACCAGTACACGCTTAGCCCGCTTTTAGGCCCGCGGTGCCGTTTTTGGCCGAGCTGTTCGTCTTATACCATTGAGGCGATTCAGGTGCACGGGCCAATAAAAGGTGGCTGGATGGCCGTCAAGCGTATTGTAAAGTGCCATCCGGGCAGCCCAGGCGGTATGGATCCGGTTCCCGGTGGCCGCAGCGAGCAGCTGTGTCGCGAAGACGAGGATGCCACGCCGCCCTGCTGCAATGACCATCCGCCTCGCTAGCTTCTTCTACTTATAGCTTTTTCTACTTTTGCTGCGCAACTGTATAAATCTTTTCGAGCATGGCGTGCAGGCCATTGCTGCGCGTTGGCGAAAGGTGCTTATCTAAGCCTAAGTCCGCCAAAAAATGAGGTTCGGTCGCACGAATTTCAGCGGCCGTGCGCTCGCTGTAGATTCGAAGCAGAACAGCGATCAGCCCTGACACAATAGCGGCATCGGACGTCGCCTTAAAAATCAGCTTATCGCCCTCCTCCTGGTGCCGCATCCATACATTTGACTGGCAACCCTGAATTTTACATTCCTCGATTTTCCACTCATCGGGAAACTCAGGCAGCTGTTTACCCATATCGATAATGTATTGGTAACGGTCCATCCAGTTATCAAATATTTCGAAATCTTCAATCAGCTCTTGCTGGGCCTGCTCGGCGCCGGAAGTGCTCATGGTATTTCCTTTTTGCGATAGTATTTTTACTAAGATATTTCATTAAAGACACTCTATTAAAGACGTGCTTTCCAAGAGAGTATCAATCTGCCCCATTATAACGACTCAACGGCACCTTGAGGGAGCCTTCAGGGTGTGAATTGTTAACTGAACGATTTAAGCGATGACGCTGCTGCTCACTGTGCCACTCAGTGTCTTCGGTATGCAGGTAACGGGAGGTGGTATCGAGACGAGCGTGCCGGGCGCTTTCCGCTAAATGTCGCAGGCTAATGCCTGACTGAGCTTGATGTGTAATCGAGGTATGCCGTAACCAGTGTGGCGTTGCTTGGCGAAGTGCGGTGACGTGCTGTGGGCTGCCGCCGTTCTCTTCAAGCGCCTGTGCCGCTTCTTGAAACGTCGCTCTAATTATCCGATAAAGCTGGTTATGCCCGAGTCCTCGCTGACCATCCAGGGCGCGTAACACCGGCGCATTCGTTTCTAGCTCACTTGGTTGATCAGGCAAATCCAGCGCTTGCCTCCACTGGTAAAGGCAATCCAGCATATCGTCAGGTAGTGGGATGCGCGCCACCTTACTGCCCTTGCCAACTACGTTCCACCACCAGCGCCCTTCACTACGTTGAAAATCACCCATGCGTGCTTCCGCCATTTCACTGATGCGTGGCGCAAGCAGGTAGGCAAAGCCAAAGATAAAGCGCCGCCGTTGATGTTCATAATACTCCCGGCTGCCCCTTGCCGCGGCGATGGGGTCATTGAGCCAACGCCATAGCCACGCCCATAGCTCGCTCTCTAAATAGCGCTCTGTGCGTGGTGCCTGGTTATTCAGGCGACGAGACTTATCCCGCATTAAGCGAAATGGATTGTGATCAACCCACCCTGCTTCTACTAACCAGCCAAACATACCTTGCAGTATCACCAGGCTCTGGCGTCGGCTAGCGGGCGATAAGGGCCCACGAAACGGCCGCCACGCTGGGTGATCGCGTGGCTTCGAGGCGCCCACCCACTGCTCGCTTGGCTGAGGGTCAGCCAGAAAAGCTTCAAACTGGCGTAATAGCTCGCGGTTTATATCTGAAAATGTGAGTCGTTGGCTCGCCAGCCAAAGTAAAAGCCGCTCCGACTCTCGACGGTACGCCTTCCAGGTTTGCGGGCTATCAATGTACTCGTTAAGCCAAGCCGTGACCGCCTGAGCATCATTCTCTGCGTTGATTCTGCCGCCAAGTTGACCACTTGAGAGCGCGTTTTCCTGTGGCTTTTGCGTTATGACCTCAGGCATTAGCTTACTCGGCATGCATCAGTATCCTTTTAAACAGCTGTCTAGCTTGAAAGTGTGTCGTTACTGCGGAATAAATTCAAGATAATACGGGTAATCTTGAATTTATGTATCTTATGATAAATATTATTACGTAATATGTAATACGTAATAATTGCATTTTACTGACTGAATCCCGACAATAGCCGCTATATAAACTCCCACAAGGAACACGCATGGCCCGCAACGGCATTCAGTACAGTGATGTTCAGCAAGCTATTGATGAGCTGCTCACGCGAGGTGATACCCCGAGCGTGCAGCGTATTCGTGATGTGTTGGGCACTGGCAGCTTTACTACCATCAGCGACCACTTTCGCCTGTGGCGCAGCGAGCGCGAACAAAATCGCGATGTTCCACCCCCTAAGGGCGTCCCAGAAGTTATCGTAACGATGGCAAGCGAGCTGTGGCGCGAGGCCCAAGACGTGGCTAATCAAGCACTGCTCCACTATCGCGAGGATGCCAACCGACAAGTGGCTGACGCCCAGCAAGACGCAGAGGATGCTAAACAGCAAGCGGCTAACGCCGAACAGCGTGAAAGCGCGCTTGCCGAGCACTTACGCCACATGGAACAGCGCATAGAGGCGTTAAACCGTGAACTGGCTGCCAGTCAGACCAGTGAACACCATTGGCACCAGTTGGCTGAAACGACACAGAAAGACATCGCCCAATTGAAACAGGTCAATCAGCAGCTAGAAGCTCAGGTAGAGACTCAGCGCGAGACCCATAGCCGGGATCTCAAAGAGCAGCAGGCAGCGTGGGAGCAGCGGCTTTCGCAGGAAGAGCTGCGTCATGAAGCGGCGGAAGGAAGACTGATGGCGATGTTAGATAGTGCTCAACAGGCACGCGCCCAGGAGGAGAAGGTTTACCAAAAACGCCATCAGCAATCTGAGCAGCGTATTGAGACATTGAGCCAGGAGCTAAAGACTAAGCAGCAGGCTCTGCATCAATTGCAGCTGGAGACCAGCGAACGCGAGCAACAGCTTAATGAGCAGAAGCAGCAAGTCACATCATTGGAAAAGCAGCTGCATGTACTATCCCAGCAGCTAGATGAGGCAAAAACAGCGCTAAGTGACCAAGCCCAACAGCATGTAGAGCGTGAAACCGCGCTACAACAAGCGTGGCAAGAGAAACTCTGGAATCGGATGGAAGCCCTTCAGCAACAGCTCACCGACCTACCCGCCTCTTTGACAGAAAAGCAGTCAACGCCAAAACATTAACGTAGATTGCATAGACAAAAAAACGGCCACCTCATCTGAGGTGGCCGTTTTATAGATCTACTGCCTTGACGGCTTATTAACGATAATAAGCGTTAGTAGTATCCGTATGATCTGTAACATCGCGAATACCGGCAAGCTCCGGTATACGCTCCATGAGGGTTTTCTCAACGCCATCCTTCAGGGTTAGATCAACCGCTGCACAGCCCTGGCAACCGCCGCCAAAGGCTAAGATGGCGTACTGCTCCTCGGTGAGCTCTACCAGCTTGATCTCGCCGCCGTGGGCTGCCAAGCCTGGGTTGATTTCGCTGTAAAGCACGTAATTAATACGGTCTTCAAGCGGGCTGTCAGCGTTGACCTTGGGCATTTTAGCGTTGGGCGCTTTGATCGTCAGCTGGCCGCCCATGCGGTCGGCGTTGAAATCCACCACCGCCTCTTCCAGAAACGCCAAGCTGTTCTTGTCGAGAAATACGTTAATTTTCTCAAGCTCTAGGGTAACGTCAGTAGGCTCTTCTTCCCCAGGGCGGCAATAGGCCAAACAGGTTTCGGCGTAAGGCGTGCCTGGCTGGGTAATAAAGATGCGCACAGCAATCCCTTCAACGTTCTGCTTTTCCAGCAGTTCTGCCAGGTACTCTTGCGCACTATTGGTAATATCAATACCTTGGGTATCGATATTGGTCTCTTTTTCGCTAGTCGTGGTCATGAGGGCTGTCTTCCTCCCGTGGTAGTGGCGGCGCCACTTCACATGTCATTTGCGTCTATGGTAAGCAAATCCGGGCGCTGACACAATCCCGACTGTTTTAGTAGGCTATTTGAATATTACTTTCCTAGGCGCATATCGTTCATTATCTTTTTATATGCACCGTATAGCGGCGATTATCCACTGTAGAGGGCGCTTGAGGGGGCGTTTTGCACTCGCTTTTGTTATCATTACGCGCCTTGTAATGACTGATGCTGCTTTTCCGACGATAACAACATCCCCTTTGACGACTGTGACGCTGGAGAACTTCCCCTGCCATGGCTGATAGTGCTTTGATCGCAACCCTCACCCAACGCCTTGCTGAACGCATCCTGATTCTGGACGGCGGCATGGGCACCATGCTGCAGAATGCCCAGTTGAGCGAGGAGGATTTTCGTGGCGAACGGTTCAGCGACTGGCCCTCAGATCTAAAAGGTAATAATGATCTGCTCGCACTCACCTGCCCTGACGTCGTTGCGCGCATTCACCGCGACTACTTAGAAGCCGGCGCGGACATTATTGAGACCAATACTTTTAACAGCACCCAGCTGTCACAGTCCGATTACGGCATGGAAGCGCTGGTGGTTGAACTCAACCGCGAGTCCGCGCGCCTGGCCCGTGAAGTGTGCGATGCCGTTGCCGCTGAAACCGGCGTGCCCCGCTATGTAGCAGGTGTGTTAGGCCCCACCTCGCGCACCGCGTCGCTATCGCCAGATGTGAATGACCCTGCCAAGCGTAACGTCACCTTTGATGAGCTTCGCGAGAATTACTATGAAGCCGCCGAAGCGCTGATTGCGGGCGGTGCCGATCTAATCATGATCGAAACCATCTTCGACACGCTCAATGCTAAAGCGGCGATTTATGCCCTGGAAGAGCTGTTCGATGATCGCGGCGAGCGATTGCCGGTAATGATCTCCGGCACGATCACCGATGCCTCCGGTCGTACCCTCTCCGGGCAAACCACCGAAGCGTTCTGGAACTCTATCCGCCACGCCCAGCCGTTGTCAGTGGGCTTAAACTGCGCGTTGGGTGCAGAAGAGCTTCGCCCTTATCTTGAAGAACTTTCTACCAAGGCCGACACCTTTGTCTCTGCTCACCCCAATGCAGGGCTACCCAATGAGTTTGGTGAGTACGACCAAACGCCGGAAGAGATGTCGGAGATCGTCAGCGAGTTTGCGGCAAGCGGCCTGGTCAATATTATTGGCGGCTGCTGCGGCTCAACGCCTGAGCATATCCGGGCAATTGCCGATTCCGTTCGCGATATGGCTCCCCGAGTCATTCCTGAGCGCAGCCGCGCCTGCCGTCTATCCGGACTAGAGCCGTTTAACATTGAAGCCGACTCGCTATTCGTTAACGTCGGCGAGCGCACTAACGTCACCGGCTCGGCACGCTTTAAGCGGTTGATCGTGGAAGAGGACTTCACCACGGCGTTAGAAGTCGCCCTGGAGCAAGTCGAAAGCGGCGCCCAGGTGATCGATATTAATATGGACGAGGGCATGCTCGAGTCCAAGGAAGCCATGGAGCGCTTTCTAAACTTGATCGCTGGTGAGCCGGACATCGCTCGCGTGCCAATTATGATCGACTCCTCCAAGTGGGAAATCATCGAAGCGGGCCTGAAGTGCGTTCAGGGCAAAGCGGTGGTGAACTCCATTTCCCTAAAAGAGGGCGAAGCCGCCTTCCGTGAACAAGCCACCAAGTGTCGCCGTTATGGTGCTGCTATCGTGGTCATGGCCTTTGACGAAGATGGCCAGGCAGACACCTTTGCCCGCAAAACCGAAATTTGTCAGCGCGCCTATCGCCTGCTGGTCGATGAGATCGGCTTTCCCGCCGAAGACATCATTTTTGATCCCAATATCTTTGCCATTGCCACCGGTATTGAGGAGCACAATAACTACGCAGTCGACTTTATCGAAGCCACCCAGTGGATTCGTGACAACCTGCCCCACGCGATGATCTCGGGCGGTGTCTCTAACGTCTCGTTCTCGTTCCGCGGCAATAACCCCGTGCGCGAAGCTATTCACTCGGCGTTTCTTTATCATGCGATCCGCGCGGGCCTCTCCATGGGCATCGTCAACGCGGGCCAGCTAGCCGTTTATGACGACCTACCCGCTGAGCTGCGCGATGCCGTTGAAGACGTTGTGCTTAACCGGCGCAGCGACGGCACCGAGCGCCTGCTGGATATTGCCGATAAGTATAAAGGCGACGGCAGCGGCGCTCCGAAAAAAGAGGATCTCGAGTGGCGCAGCTGGCCAGTCAATAAGCGTATTGAGCATGCGCTGGTCAAAGGTATTACGGTCTATATCGAAGATGACACCGAACAGGCCCGCGCCGAGGCGGAACGCCCCATTGAGGTCATCGAAGGCCCCTTGATGGACGGCATGAATGTGGTCGGCGACTTATTTGGCGACGGCAAAATGTTTCTGCCTCAGGTGGTCAAATCGGCACGCGTAATGAAGCAGGCGGTGGCCTACTTAATTCCCTATATCGAAGCCGAAAAGAGCGAAGAGACCAAGGCCAAAGGCAAGATCGTTATGGCCACGGTGAAAGGCGATGTTCACGATATCGGCAAAAATATCGTTGGTGTCGTGCTGCAGTGTAATAACTACGAAGTGATCGATCTTGGAGTGATGGTGGCCGCCGATAAAATCTTGCAGGCCGCCAAAGATCACAACGCCGATATTATCGGCCTTTCAGGGCTGATTACCCCGTCGCTTGATGAAATGGTGCATGTTGCCAAAGAGATGCAGCGCCGAGGTATGGATCTACCGCTGCTGATTGGCGGTGCGACCACCTCGAAAGCGCACACTGCCGTCAAGATAGAGCCACAATATGAGCATCCAGTGATTTACGTCACTGATGCCTCCCGCGCGGTTGGGGTGGCGGGGAAATTGCTTACGCCTGCTTTAAAAACACCTTACGTCGCAGAGATTCGTGAAGAGTATGAAAAGGTACGCGAGCGTAACGCCAAGCGCCGCCCCAAAGCGGCGGATCTGGACTACACCCAGGCGCGCAAGCGGCGTTTCCGCACCGACTGGAGCAACCACTCCCCCGTTCAGCCGCATATGCTGGGGCTAAAAAGCTTCGATAACTACGACCTCGAAGAGCTGATTGAGCGCATCGACTGGACGCCGTTCTTTATGAGCTGGCAGCTAGCGGGTAAGTACCCCAAAATCCTTGACGACAAAGTCGTCGGAGAAGCGGCGCGCAACCTGTTTGAAGACGCCAAGGTCATGCTGCGTAAGCTGGTGGAAGAGAAGCGCGTTCAGGCCCGCGGTGTTATCGGCCTGTGGCCCGCCAATAGCGTTGATGACGACGTTATTGAGGTCTATGCCGACGAGTCACGTAGCGAAGTCGTTGAGCGTCTGCATCATATTCGCCAGCAGACTACCAAAGGCCGCGACGGTATCTGCTACAGCCTGGCCGACTTCATCGCCCCCAAAGAGAGTGGCAAAGCCGATTGGATTGGCGGTTTTGCGGTCACCACCGGCCACGGGGTTGATAAGCTCTCCAAAGCCTATGAGGCCGCGGGCGACGACTACAACGCTATTATGGTGCAGGCGCTGACGGATCGTCTTGCAGAAGCCTTTGCCGAACGTATGCACGAGCGGGTGCGCAAAGAGTTCTGGGGCTATGTGCCCGATGAAACGCTGGATAACGATGCTTTGATAGCTGAGAAATATCAGGGCATTCGCCCTGCCCCTGGCTACCCTGCCTGCCCGGATCACACCGAAAAAGCCACGCTGTTCCGGCTGCTCGATGCGACTGAAAACACTGGCCTGGCGCTGACGGAAAACTTCGCCATGTGGCCAGCGGCGGCGGTCTCCGGGTGGTACTTTGCGCACCCGCAGTCGAAATACTTCTCTACCGGCAAGATCACTCGCGATCAAGTCGAAGCCATTGCCGCGCGTAAGCAGATGCCCCTTGAGGAAATGGAGCGCTGGCTCTCACCAGTGCTCTCTTACGACCCGAGCTAATACATGCTGTTCGCTGGTGGTCGTCATGGCAAGGTCATGCGCTTAGCCTTTCCCATCATGTTGGGCATGCTGTCACAAAGCATGCTCAACTTGATCGACGCTGCGCTGGTGGGGCATTTAGGTGAAGTGGCGCTGGCAGGTGTTGGCGTAGGTGGCTATGCCATGTTTATGCTCACCGCTATTGTGTTTGGCCTCTCTTCCAGCGTGCAGTCACAAACGGCTCAACGTATGGGTGCCTCTCACGCCAATGTTGCCTACCCGCTGCAGTCAGGCCTGTTTATTGGGCTCGCGTTTGCGCTACCGTTATCCCTTTTGGCGTGGTGGCAAGCACCGCTGCTAATTGGCTTAATCACCCAAATCGATGATGTTCAACGTATTGCGGTGGACTATTTCCGCTGGCGGGTCGTGTCGCTGTTGGCCATCGCTTTAACTCTATGCTTTCGCGGTTACTGGAACGGACGCCAGCAGACGCATCTGTATCTGCGTATAATTGTGGCCGTTCACCTACTTAATGTGGGTGCCAGCGCTGGTTTGATTTATGGCTTGGCTGGCCTGCCGGAAATGGGCCCTAGTGGCGCTGGCGCAGGTACCACTCTATCCCTTTTTGTAGGATTGTTCGTGTGGTGCTGGGTAAGCGCGAAACGTACATCTTCCCAGTTTTTTTGACACATCTGCCCTGCTTAGCCACTCTGCGTACTACCTTAGCGCTTGCCGCACCTCACTCGCTGCAGCAGCTTTATTTGCAGCGGGCTACGCGGTACTATTTGGGCTATTAAGCCAGCTCGGCACAGAGAGTGTCGCGGTTGGCCATGTGCTGATTAATTTATCACTTCTTTTGATATTGCCTGGAGTAGGCATCGGTGTGGCAGCCATGAGCCTTGTTGGCGAAGCACTGGGGCGCGATGCCCAGCACGAAGCGCACCGCTGGGGGCTGGACGCACTTCGCGTTGCTTGGCTGCTATTGCTTGTTTTAGCTCTGCCTATGCTATTAATACCCGAATACGTATTGAGCATCTTCTTCAGCAGCAAAGAGCTGTTGGCGCTGGGTACACTCCCCCTTCAGCTAACTGGCGTAATGATTGTGTTCGACGCTGCGGCATTAGTGCTTGCTCAAGCCCTAATGGGCGCGGGTGCTCAACGCACGGTAATGACGCTAACCCTGGGCATGCAGTGGCTACTTTTTTTACCGTTGGCCTGGTGGGTCGGGATCAGCTTAGAGCAGGGCTTATTAGGTATATGGCTGATGCAGCTGTGTTACCGATTGATAAATTCAGTAGGATTTTTATGGGTCTGGCAGCGAAGACGTTGGCTTGCCCACGCTTTTTAAAAGGCTGCGCTGGTTATCGCGCCTTCTAAATAGCTTTTAGAGATAAAAAGATAATTATATATTCTTTTGTAGAATATGATGCCCGCGTTAAGGTGACGATACATTAACGTCCGTCTCAACGTGACCATTTCGCTTTTTAGCAGGATCGTGCCACATGTACCGTTATGATATTCACGACCAAACCCTGGTTGATGAGCGTGTCGCTCAGTTCCGAGACCAAATGGAACGCTACCGCGCCGGGCGTTTGGGAGAAGAAGAGTTTCGCCCCCTAAGGTTGCAGAACGGCCTCTATATTCAACGCCATGCGCCCATGCTGCGCATTGCGATTCCTTACGGCATGCTGGCGGGTAATCAGCTACGTGCTTTGGCCGAGATCACTCGTCGCTACGACCGCGGTTACGGCCACTTCACCACGCGTCAGAATCTCCAGTTGAACTGGCCCGCCCTTGAAGACGTACCGGATATTTTGGCCGATCTCGCCAAGGTGCAGATGCACGCGATTCAAACCAGCGGTAACTGTATCCGCAACACTACCAGTGACCAGTTTGCCGGCATCGCCAACGATGAAGTGGAAGACCCACGCCCCTGGTGCGAGCTAATCCGTCAGTGGTCTACCCTTCACCCGGAATTCGCCTACTTGCCGCGCAAGTTTAAAATTGCGGTTAGCGGTGCAGCCCAAGACCGCGCGGCGATCCAGGTTCACGACATTGGCCTGCGCCTATGGCACAACGCCGACGGTGAGCTGCGTATCAAGGTTCTCGCCGGTGGCGGCCTTGGCCGTACGCCGATGATTGCCGATGTGGTGCGCGAAGATCTGCCCTGGCAGCATCTACTCACCTATCTGGAAGCCTGCGTGCGGGTTTACAACCAGTTCGGTCGGCGTGACAACAAATTTAAAGCGCGGATTAAAATCCTCGTTAAGGCCTTGGGTATTGAAGAGTTTCGTCGCCGGGTTGACGAAGAGTGGGCACACCTCAAAGATGGCCCGCAGACACTCAATCAGGCGGCTGTTGATGCAGCCAAACTCCACTTCCCTGAGCCGGACCGTCGCCCGGTTGCCGAGAACGCCAACGAAGCGTTCGACCTACTGCGCGCTGAAAACCGCAGCTTTGCACGCTTTGTGACCAATAACGTCTCGGATCATAAGGTGAGTGGCTATAAGGCCGTAACGCTTTCTCTGAAACGCCGTGAGCACGCCCCTGGTGATGTTACTGCTGACCAGATGGAAGCCGTCGCTGATTTAGCTGACCGCTATAGCTTTGGTGAAGTGCGCGTGACCCACGAGCAGAACCTGGTGCTGTCTGATGTACCAGTAGACGAGCTGGAAGCGCTTTGGAAAGAGCTTGAGGCGCTGGGTATGGCGAACCCCACCGTGGGTACGCTTAACGACATAATTTGCTGCCCTGGCGGCGACTACTGCAGCTTGGCTAATGCGGTCTCTATTCCTATCGCTCAAGCGCTGCAGGAACGTTTTGAAGATCTAGACTTCCTGTATGACCTTGGCCCGCTGGATCTGAATATTTCCGGCTGCATGAATGCCTGTGGGCACCACCATGTGGGTCATATCGGCATCTTAGGCGTAGACAAGAAAGGCGAAGAGTTCTACCAAATCTCGATTGGTGGTAACTCAACCGACGATGCATCGCTGGGTAAGATTCTTGGGCCATCGTTTTTCCGCTCAGATGTACCTGATGTGGTCGAAAAAGTACTGGAAGTCTATGTGTCACAGCGCCATGAGGACGAACGCTTCTTGGATACTTACCGCCGTATTGGTCTAAAACCCTTTAAGGAGCGTGTCTATGCCTAAGCCCAATCAACCTGATGAGGCGCAAGCTGAAGCGGTCGAGCAGACGCCGGTTCATGTCGATCACCTGATTGCCAATGGTGAGCTGGCGGCGGAGAACGCTTGGTGTGTCTCCTACGATGCCGACGCCCTGCCCGAGCAACGCCCGGCGTTTGTCCCGCTGGCGCTATGGCAAGCCAATCAAGACGACGCTGAGCTGGCGCCGCTGTTAAAGAGCGACACGGAGCTTAATGCCGAATTAGGTCAGCAGCTAGCAAGTGCCAGCGCAATTGCGGTTGATTTTCCTGCGTTTACGGATGGCCGTGGCTACAGCATTGCCCGCTTATTACGCGAGCGCTACGGCTATAGCGGTGAAGTGCGTGCCGTGGGTGACGTATTAGTTGATCAGTTGGAGTATATGCGCCGCTGTGGTTTTAATGCCATGGCGCTACGTGATGACCAGCATCCAGAAGACGCCCTGCGTGCGCTCAGTTTTATCAGCGTGCGGTACCAGACCGATGTTGAGGAGCGCCAGGCGCTGTTTGAGCGCCGTTTAGCGGCTAGTGAGTAAACGAAGAACTTCATGCTCATAAACCACAAACGGGCAGCTTCGGCTGCCCGTTTGCTATTATACCCAACCAATTACCCCCGCCGCTTCTGCTGTCTTTCGCGGTTGTTGGCTTTAGCACGATCACTTTTGCGTAGCATCACCCAGGTAGCGCCTAGCCCGCCCTCTGAAGGCTGGGCAGATACGTACGCCTGCACTTCATCAAACTGGCTGAGCCACTTGGCAAGATATGAACGCAGCACGTTCGCAGGGCTATCGATCTCGCGTCCGCGGCCATGAACGATCAGCACGGAGCGCAAATCGTGTGCATAGGCTTCTTGAATAAAGGGGAACAGCATTCGTCGACACTCACTTAACGGTCGTCTTAATAAATGCAGCTGCGATTGAACGCTATAGCCACCATGCCTTAATTTATCGACAACGCCTTGTTGAATCCCTTCACGGCGATACTCCATAGGGTCGAACGGAGGTAATAGATCGACAAAGTCATCAGATAGAAAGTTGCGCGCGCCCCTCTCCTCTTCAGCCCATTCCCGCTGAGCTAATTGGGATTCAGAGGGGCTTTTCCGATGAGCGCCAGGATCGGCACGATTGCTGGGCGGCAGCGGTTTAACATCGCCTATAAGAGCACGGAAATCCATATCATCACGAAGTGGCTGATTCATTGCAGGCTCCTCCGGCTGGGTCTAATAACTTCCTGGCTAACTATCATAGCCTAGCAAACCCAGACACTTTGCTTAAGCAGATTAGATCTGTCGATAACATGAAGCTTGAAATATAGCGCTTGTCATCGCCAATTAGGCGCGCCAAGCTACCTAGCCACTGCCTAACCCTTCATCAAGAGGCACGCTTGTTTTGGTTAAAACGGTTTGGTTTAAACGCCTGGTTATTTTCAGCGGCGCAGGTCTACTCGGTGTAGCCGGTTGGCTCTGGTTAACGATGCTCAGCCCTTGGTTTTACGACCGTCCCGATGGTTTAGCGAAGATCGAACAAGGACCACACCAGGTTTTCGTTTACGGCACGCTACGCTTTGCGCCTGTACGCTTAGTGGTAATGGGGGGGCATGGGTGACCCAACGCCAGCCATACTTGAAGGCTATCAGCGCAACGGACTCGATCTTTCACCTGAACCCGATAGTAATGTTGAAGGCCTGCTATTGCGCGTGGATGCTGACGAGCTTGCCCGCCTTGACCGCTATGAACGCTTAGGCATTCGCTACGAACGCGTCGAGGTTACTCTTGGCAATGGCACCTCCGCATGGGTCTATCTGCGCCTGCCTGAAAGACAAAACGCATTGCTAACTTACCCGGGATTACCATTAGCTCTGGTACCATAGGCAACGACGTAATGTCCTATTTCCGTGACAGTTTCCATGATCCTATTCAGGAATGATGATGAGTGAGATGACACCGTACGTTTTGGTTCTCTACTACTCGCGTTCAGGCGCGACCGCCACTATGGCGCAGCAGATTGCGGCCGGCGTAGAAAGCGTATCCGGCATACAGGCGCGTTTACGCACGGTGGCGCCCGTTTCAACCACCTGTGAAGCCGTTGATCCAGAAATTCCTGAACAGGGAGCGGTCTACGCAGATCTAGATGACTTGCGCCACTGCAGCGCTCTGGCACTGGGTAGCCCTACTCGGTTTGGCAACATGGCGGCGCCGCTTAAATACTTTATCGACTCCACGAGCAGTCTGTGGATGAACGGTGCGCTGATAGATAAACCGGCCTGTGCATTCACATCGACTTCAAGTTTGCACGGTGGCCAGGAGAGCACGTTGCTAACCATGCTGGTGCCACTGCTGCATCACGGCATGGTCTACGCAGGTGTGCCCTATAGTGAAACCACGTTGCTGGAAACCCATTCCGGCGGCACGCCCTACGGTGCAAGCCACTTAGCTGGTGCACGCAGCGACCGATCAGTTGATGAGCAAGAACGTGCGCTGTGCGTGGCCCAAGGTAAGCGGATAGCGCGGCTTGCCCTGGCACTGAATAAGATGCGTCAGGAGGCTTTATGAGACAGTGGCTAGAAGACGTAGAGGCCCGCCACGGGATTGATAAGCTCACTCTAAGAAGTCGCCAGCTGGTGCTAGCTAGCTTCGCTATTTTACTGGTGCTGGTTATTTACCGCGGCTTTCTAGTACAAGGCGATGAGTTTAACTGGCGGCCAGTAGTGGCCTTTGTCCTGCCTCTGGTGCTGTTTTTGCCCTCCATTATTGGTCAGCGAGCACGCGGTCATGCATGGCTCGCGTTTGTCAGCCTACTCTATTTTACCCAGGGAATAATGTTGGCCACCCTGCCCGGGCAGAGTGTTCGCGGGCTTTTAGAAGCCGCAGTTGCCATGGCTCTATTCGCTGGTTGCATGAGTTACGCGCGCTTTCGTAGCCGGCAGTTACGTCAACATCAAACGCGTTAAAACCAAAGCCATAGCACGACGCCAGCAGCAATTAACAGGACACCCAGCGCGCGTAAACGCAGCGTGCTGGCATCCAACGTCTCGTTACGAGCATCAATAGGCTGCTGGCGAAAACGCTTGTTACCCGCCAACATGGCCGTCAACAGCGGCTCTCCTAGCAGCCGGTGGACGACTAACCCGACCAAGTGCAGCACTATCAAAATTATTAATAGATCGCTGTTCCACTGGTGCAACGTTCTCAGCTGGCTGCCAACCCCTTCACCCAATAAGCCGTAGAGCGGTGCCTGAAAAAAAATATCGTCACTCAAAAACAGCCCGCTCGCCGCTTGAAAACTGAGCGAGAGCAGCATCACTACCACCATCCAGCCGCCTAACGGATTGTGACTGGCATAAGAGCCGGGTTGGCGCTTGATAAGTGCTTTTGAGTAGGCAGCCGTTTTAGACGGTGGGTATAAAAATGTATTGAATCTCGCATAGATGCTTCCCAGTACGCCCCATAGACAGCGGAAAACAAGCAGCCCGAGGATCAGATAGCCCGCCTGTGCGTGCACCTCGACCGGAAATAGAAAAGGTACGCCACTGGTCTTGGTGGTATAAAATGACATCAACACCGCCGCCACTAACCCCCAGTGAAACAGGCGAATCCAAATATCCCATACATTAATCGCTACCTTGTCACGCATAGCCCTTTCCTCTATCAGCTGTGATGAACTAAGTGTTGGTGAGCCCGCATGGGTGAGACAGCTTCGCATTAATTCACTCTTTCTCATAGAAGGCGGGACAGTTAGCCGCAACACACTTCTCTTTACGGGGCAGTGAAAGCCATGAGTTGGTGCGTTAAACATTCATTGATGGCGATCACTTGAGCTTTAAAGGCAGACCAGCGAACATGGAAGAAATTCAAGGGAGAAGCATTCGATGACACGTAATATAGCCGATATCAGGCGTGATTATGAAGGCGGCAGGCTTGACGAGTCCCAGGCACCTGACGATCCATTCGTGTTATTTGATGAGTGGTTCACTCTAGCACTGGAAAAGAGGGCAAAGATGGTAATGCCATGACGCTGGCCACCGTTGACAGTCAGGGCAGACCCCACGCCCGGGTAGTATTGCTTAAAGGGTTTGATGAACGCGGCATGGTATTTTTCACCAACTACCATAGCCACAAGGGTAGCGAGTTAAGCAACGTCCCTTACGCTGCAATGACCTTCTGGTGGCCTTCACTCTCCCGTCAGGTACGTATCGAGGGCCCGGTTGAGCAGGTGTCTGCCGATGAGTCTGATGAGTACTTTGCCAGCCGCCCTCGGGGCAGTCAGCTTGGTGCCTGGATTGCCACACAAAGCGTGGTGATTCCTGGTCGCAATTGGATTGAGGAGCGTCAAAAGCGATTTGAACAAGCCTACGATGGTCAGGATATTCCTCGCCCGATTCATTGGGGTGGCTATCGCGTCGATCCGGAAATGATCGAATTCTGGCAGGGACAGCCCAGCCGCCTGCACGACCGGTTGCGCTTTGAGCGCCGCGACGGTGGCGAATGGAGCCGCTTCCGCATGGCGCCATAAGCCACATTGATCAAGGCCTGCCGATGAGCATGCAGGCCTTTGAGGCTAAAGCGCTTAGTCTGGCAGGCTTTCCAGCCGGTGCCGCTGCCATTCACTTTCGGGTTCATTGAGGCGCAGCACGGCATCAATCACCTGCTCCTCCATGTTGTAACGGCATTTAAAGCCCAAGTGTTTCATGAGCGCACGCATCGGATGGTTATCGACCATAATCTTGCCAATCATCTCCAGCGTGCCAATGTTGGTGCAGTAATCGATCATTTTCTTCATCAACAGGCTGCCAATTCCCAGCCCCTGCAAATCATCTCGGATAATTACTGAAAACTCAGTGCGAATATTATCCGGATCGTTCCAAACCCGCACCACTCCCAGCATCTCTTTACTGCCATCATCGCCTAAATATTCAGCAATGAACGCCATCTGACGGTCGTAATTGATATGCGAGAGAATCGATAAATCTCGCTGGGTTAAATTCGATTTGTTGTGGAAGTAGCGGAAACGAATACTCTCTTCCGAGAGCTGGCGGTGAAACGTGGTAATAAGGTGGGCGTCTTCGGCACGAATTGGCCTTACCTCAACCTGCCAACCGTTTTTAAGGGTTACCCATTCACGCAGCTCTTCAGGGTACGGCATGATGGCGAAACGCGACGGCGTGCCAAGATCCATGGCGAAATCAACCGCCACCATGCCATCGCGGTTGAGCAATAGTGGATTCACTTCCAAGCCACGCAGATCGCTCAGGTCGGAGGCCATTTGCGACAGCTTCACAAGCATTTGGCACAAGTGCTGTATATCACGCTCTGGATCAGCGGAGTGCTCCCGGATTAACGAGGCTGCGTGAGTCCTGCCAACAACATCGGCGGCCAGGCTCATGTTGAGCGGCGGCAAGGCGACTTGGCGATCCGCCAGCACGTTAACTTTATACCCGCCAATCCCAAACACGATCAGCGGGCCGAAAACCGGATCGCGAGTAATACCGGCGCATATCTGCATTGAATGCTTGCCACGCTGCATTGGCTGCAAACAGTATTCCCGAATCGCATATTCAGGAAACTTCTCAAACACTTTTTCGCCCAATTGGCGCACCCCTTCTGCTACCTGCTCAGGCGTCTCTAAATCCTGTAACAAGCCCGCCGAAATTTTATGCGGGTGCTTACGGTAGCGGTAAGGGCGGCAGTTGCCTTCATGAACGACTTTGAGCGCTTTGGTACCGGGAATATCGGCTGCCCTGGCCAGTGCATCCTCAGGGGTAGCCAAATACACGCTGGGTGCCGTGGGGATGCCATAAGCCTCAAGTACTTGAGCCGTTTCAGAATGGGTTAACGTCTGCCTGCCCTGCTCTTTTGCCTGCTTGATCAGTGTGCGGCACTGGGCACGTATTTCTGGGCTGGTGGAAAACGGCAGGCTAGGAGGAATCTCCTGCAACAGCGCCTGTACACGCTGATAAATCACCATATGCATAAACGCCTTAACGGCTTTTTCCGGCGAAATATAGGTCGGAATGCCGGCTAAATTACAGGCGTGGCGGGCATTGAGCGCCTCTTTTAGTCCCATCCAACTGGTAAGCAGGTTGCGGCGAAATTTCTTACGGTTATCGATCAAGGCTTGGGCCGTCACTAGCGATGGAGCCATGCGTGTAGGTGCGTGTACGACTAGCACGGCATCGACGTTCGCGTCGGCGGCGACAATCTCCAGCGCTTGGACAAACCGCTCTGGCGAGGCGTTACCGCCCAGGTCCACTGGGTTTTCGCCCGGTTTGCTCATGTCGACTTCACTACGGTGCAACGCGGCCCGAGTTTCGGCGCTGAATTCGGCCAATTTACCGCCCGCACTAATCAGCTTATCAATAGCGAGCATGGCAGGCCCCAAGCCATTAGAGACAATGGCTAAGCGGTCCCCTTTCAAGGGCTTCATCCGCGAGAGGGTTTCCAGTGCATCAAGCAGTTCATCAGAGTCATCAACCCTGACCACACCTGCCCTGGCAAAGGCGGCATCAAACACCACATCACGGTTAGCGATGCCTGGCGTAGGCGCCATGCCGGAAATATCTGACTCCGGCGTACGGCCGCTTTTGATTGCCAAAACCAAACGGTTTCTTGAAGCATCACGTACGGCGGTCATAAAGTGCTGGGCGTCGCTGATTCGCTCCAAGTGCAGCAAGATGGCCTGAGCGGGGGAAAACTGATTAACGTAATCAATCAGGTCCGGTAGCAGTACATCAACGCTATCGCCCACCGTAATCAGGTGGGAAAAACCTACATCACGCCCCGCGGCCCAATCGATCATGGCATTGGCGAGCATGCCTGACTGGCCCAGATAGGCAACGCGCCCCGCTTTTACCGGTTGACTGGCATAAGAGGCGTTGAGCTTTTTACCCGGGACAATCAGCCCCATGCACTCCGGCCCCAGCACACGTATACCCGATATCCGTGCTGCGCTTAGCATCCGCTCTCGTATTGAGCCTTTATTACCCTTGTCGCGATCCAAATAGGCGCCACCGGAAAGCACAAGCGCTGCTTTAACACCGTGCTGGCCTAGTTTTTTGATCAGACTAGGTACGCCTTCAATCGGTGAGCAGACAACGGCTAAATCAGGCACCTCGGGTAACTCACTCACACGGCTAAAACACGGCACGCCAAAGACCTGGGAGTAGCCTTTGAGATTGACCGCCCATAGCGGGCCCTTAAAGCCGCCCTCTTGAATATTTCTCAGCACCAAACCACCCAGCGATGCGGGCTTTTCAGAGGCGCCAAACACCGCTAGTGTACGAGGTTCGAAGAAATGGTGTAAAAAGCGCGTGCTCACGAATGAGTCTCCCCTGACATAAATAGCGGCTGTACGACTTATTGACACTGTCGCGTAGGGCATGGAGGCGATTAAGGTGGCATCAATAATAATGGAGCGTTGGAATGATTACCGCCTACCTTACCCACCCAGACTGTTCATTGCACCACATGGGGCCGGAACATCCTGAAAGCCCTCAGCGTCTGGAGGCTATTCGCGCTCGCCTATCGCTTGCAGGCCTATTACAGCAGACCATGCAGGCAGATGCCAAAGAAGCCTGTGAAGAAGCTCTGGCTAGGGTACACCCCTTGCGCCATCTACGCGCCTTAGAAAAGTGTTTACCTGCTGAAGGCATTGTTACCCTGGATAGCGATACCATGATGAACCCTAATAGCCTGCAAGCTGCGCGAGTAGCTGCCGGGGCGGTCATTCGTGGCGTTGATCAGGTATTTAAACGTCAGGCGGATAACGTATTTTGTGCAGTAAGGCCGCCCGGGCATCATGCTGAAGCAAGCGATGCCATGGGGTTCTGCTTTTATAACAATATTGCCGTGGGTGCCGCTCACGCACGTGCTAAGTATGGCGCCAAACGTATCGCTATTCTGGATTTCGATGTGCATCAGTGTAATGGCACCATCGATATCTTCAAAAACGATCCTGAGGTGTTGATCTGCACCAGTTTCCAATATCCGTTTTATCCCTGGCGCTATTTACGTAGCGAGTGGCAAAACGTGGTCAACACACCGCTGGAAGTAGGTACAGATGGGCCTGAGTTTAGGCGCATTATTGAAAATCACTGGCTTCCTGCCCTACACGCGTTCAAACCCGACTTGGTAATGATATCTGCCGGTTTCGACGCTCATCGTGACGATCCAATGGGTGATATCTGCCTTGAAGATGAGGAGTTCTATTGGATCACGCATATGGCCATGGAGATCGCTACACTGTATGCGGAAAATCGCCTTGTTTCGGTGCTTGAGGGGGGCTATAACCCTAAGTCATTAGCCAGTGGTGTAGAAGCACATATAAAAGCGCTGTTGGGGCTACCTTTTGCGGAAGTACCTTAGTGCATGCTTCCTGCAGACCTGCTCGACGGTAGGTATTTGGGCTGTGGTATCATGCGCGTTTTAAATTGCCCCAAGCGAATGCAGCCACTGTGACAACCTATGACCGCCACTTCTGAAGAGCACGCCGCGCTGCGTATCGCATCGGGCAGCAAACCCTTTGTTGAGCCACTGCGCCTGGGTGAACGCCTCAAGCAAATCCGCCTTGCCAATCAGTGGACATTGGAAGATGTTAGCCAGCGCACAGGACTTGCCCGCTCGACGCTTTCTAAAATAGAGAATGACCAAGTTTCACCCACCTTTAGCGTTGTGCAGAAGCTCACCACCGGGCTCAATATTGACCTTCCTCAGCTTCTTACGCCTCCTAAACGAGAGCGTTACACCATGGGGCGGCGCGATCTAACCCGTAAAGGCAAAGGGCAATTACACCCCACGCCAACCTACGAGCATGAACTGCTGGGTCACCAGTTAGCCCAAAAGCGCATGATCCCTTTTAAAACCATCGTGCGCGCACGCAGTTTTGATGAGTATCACCAGTGGGTACGCCACGATGGCGAAGAGTTTTTGATAGTGCTGCATGGCGATATTATGCTGTATACCGAGTTCTACGCCCCACTTGTACTGGCGGAAGGTGACAGCATCTATTTTGATAGCGATATGGGCCATGCACTTGTTTCCACCAGCCAGGACGACGCGGTGGTACTATCAGTGTGTACCCGTGGCGATGCTGCCTAGCAAACGCAAATAAGTAAGTGTCACAGGCAGTTGGTAGGCTTTGGCAGCCCTGCTAAACGAGCAATTCGCTTTGGCGGGCTACCGGGAAAGAGCTGCATCAGATAAATTGAACGACCCTTCTCTTCCCCTAGCGCATTTTTCGTCGCTTTTACGAGTGGCCTCATCGCCGGTGCCATTTCATAGCGCTGGTAAAAATCCCGGGCGACATGAATTATTTCCCAGTGCTCAGGCGTTAACGTTAACTCTTCCTCTTCGGCCATTAAATTAGCAGCCGTTTCGTCCCATTTGAATTGATCAACAAGATATCCTTCAGGATCTAGAGCCCATTTTTTTGTGAATCAAGATAACGGTATATTTTTGATCTGACATCATTAGTACCAGGTAACACTCTTTTCATACTTCTCAGTAAGCGAGATAAAGCCACCCATTTCAAGCGTGGGTAACTGATTGTCCACGGCAATAGTGGCAAGCCCACGGGCGAGCAGGTCTTCAGACAACAGGTAAATACGCGATTGGCACTGTTGCCAAGCCTTCCACGTGGGATCAAGTGCTGCCGTAACGGCCTCTTCTATCAGTACTACCGAGTCCTGTCCTGCTACTGCTTGCTGCATTTGGAGGGCGGCACTACTGCCAGGTGCTTTGGTGAGGATGTGCAGAATCATAATGGCCTCACTAAAAATTAAGTATTTTGGTGTGTTGCTGCAGTAACCCGGCGACTTCCCGCTCTGCTATTAGAGTAACGCCATCTACCAGCGAATCAGTGCTTAAATGCATATTTTGAAGCGCCTCTTTTGTCACCCAAAGTTTGTCGATATCGTACATTTCAAGCATATCGATAGTAGGTAGCGTCGCCTTTTGACCCGGAGCACCACTGCCCTGCTCTTTTAGCAATGCCAGTATACCTTTCCCCATAAACAATAAATGCACAGGCTGCCCAAAAGCTGCAGCGACCAATGCGGCATCAAGCCCTTCTCGTAACCAATTTGAACTATGGGGAGCGTGGCGAATAATCACTAATAATGCATTCGTTGCCGCCATGGGTTCTCCTTTCAAGCAAAAGTAATGAAGCGGGCTGAGCGTTGCTGTAGCTCAAGGAGTTGGCCAAGACCGGTTAGCTCAAAAGGAGATGCAATATTGAATGCCTGTTTACCATGACGTTGCGCTTCCGACTCGCTCATTAGACCGCGACGCAATGCAGCGGCGATACATACGTCTAGTGGAATTGCATGCTGCTGGTGCAGCTCGATCCAGGCGTCATGCAGATTCAGTTCGTCCTGGGGCGGTGCCATTAATGAAGAGGCATTATGAACCCCGTCGTGGTAGAAAAACACGCCTGCAACCTGATGCCCACGGTCTAGAACGGCATGGGCGAAGCGCAATGCAGAGTGTGGTGCAGGGCTGCTATAGGGTGCGCCCATCACCAATAAGCCGTACTGCATCATCTTGATACCTAATGACATTTGCCCTAAAAAAAGACAGACCCTAAAAAGGGTCTGTCATTACCTCTAGCTCTGCTTGAGATCAGTCGTTGCTCATAATACCCAGAATCGACAACAAGCTAACAAACAAGTTGTAGATGGATACGTAGAGCGTCACGGTGGCGAGAATGTAATTGGTCTCGCCAGCACGGTGAATAATCTCACTGGTTTGATACAGGATCGCGGCTGATGCAAACAGTACGAAACCTGCAGACACCATCAGCGATAGCGCAGGAATGTTGAAGAAGATTCCTGCGACCATGGCAAGAATCAGCACGATGGCACCGGCCATCAGGAAATTGCTTAAGAAGCTAAAGTCTTTCTTGGTCGTTAGCGCAACAGCTGACAAACCAACAAACGTCAGACCTGTCATGGCCAATGCATTCATAATCAATGCACCGCCATTAGGTAGCGTTAGGTAAGCTGACAAAATCGGACCTAACGTAAAGCCCATAAAGCCAGTAAACGCAAATGTTGCTAACAAGCCAGCTGCAGAATTAGCCGTTTTGTGTACCAGAAACATCAGGCCATAAGCACCAATAAAGAACACAAAAATGTTCATTTGTTGAATACCTAGAGCCACAGCTGCGCCAGCCGTTACCGCTGAGAACAGCAGTGTCATTGCCAGTAGCGCGTATGTGTTACGTAACACCTTGTTAGTGCTAACGCTGTTAGCAACGCCGCTCGACTGAGGACGTGCCGTACGCAAATCGTTGTAAGCCATGTGTTCATGCTCCCTAATGGTATTTCCAACAACTGACAAGGATGCCGTTACCGAGTTCCAGACGCAAGCCTTTGTCTTTCTCGTACCGTCTTGCCCACAAATGGTTATTCAACGTTGAATCAGTTCTAAAAGCATTGTCTATGCTTCCTGAACACCCAATTGGACACTGAAACAATGAATAAAATCCCTCTTTCTACCAGTGCGTTAACACTTTTCGCAGTGACACTACCTGCTTTCGCCTTTACACCGGCGGGTGACGATATTCCGTATAGTGTGAATGAAGAGGTTTTCCAGGGTTATTTCGTTTCGGGAGGAGACTCCCCCAAGGGCAGCGTACTCATCGTTCACGACTGGGATGGATTAGACGACTACGAGCGCCAACGCGCTGATATGCTCGCCGATGAGGGCTATGACGTATTTGCTGTCGATCTCTACGGTGAAGGTAATCGCCCCCAGGCAGTAGACGATAAGCGAGCCGCGACTAACCGCCTGTACCAAGATCGGGAGCGCATGCGCACCTTAACACTGGGCGGTTTAGCGCAAGCAAGAGAACAAGGCGCGGCTGAACAAACGGTGATAATGGGATACTGTTTTGGTGGTGCGGTGGCGCTTGAGATTGCTCGTTCCGGCGAGGCTGAAAATATTGCGGCTTATAGCAGCTTCCATGGCGGGCTAACGACACCCGATGGTCAAGCTTACACAAGTGAAACACCGCCTATCTTCATCGCCCATGGTGGTGCAGACACTTCAGTGAGCTTGGATGACGTTGCCACTCTGGCAGATGAACTAGAAACTGCGGGTGTTACTTACGAGGTAGGCATTTATTCAGGTGCGCCACACGCGTTTAGCGTGTTTGACAGCGATGCGTACCACGAACGCGCCGATCAACGCTCCTGGGCAGCCTTTAATGAATGGTTGGACGAAATGCTTTAATAACGACGCTCTAGCGGCACTGAGTGCCGCTAGAGGCTTATTATTGATGTCGCTATGTAAAAATAACCTCTGCTTAACTCTGTACTTCTTCTTCTTCTTCTTCGTCTTCTTTCTCATCTTTGTGCGGCGTTACTGTTGTCACCGCTGCTTGACGCGCATCTTGCGGTGAACTGTAAAGTCGAGCATCAATCACATGCAGTACCGCCAATTGCGCAAACAGCACCGCAAAACAGACGATCAAACCTTTTAACATGAGGATATATCCAGAGGAGGTAGATGTTAATCGCATAGTAGCCGAAAACATGCCAAACACAATCTATTTATGTGCCAAGAAAGCGCCTTGGAAGTCTTTATATAACGCTTATAAAAAAGAGTTAAAAGCTCATAGCTACCTGCTACTCATCCTTAACGGAAACATCGCGCAAATCCTCAACCGTTACCCCTTCCGGTAAATCTGACTCCTCCGCAGGTACCCAAACAGGTGATAGATCGCTGTCTTCTCTGCCGTCCTCATGCTTATGCCCAGGAATGCGGTAAACAACCTGACGGTGGTGGTGATCCCATGCGAATATACGATCCATGCTCATTTTCCTAGTGGTAAGGTGTTTTAGTGGGACATATTCATTCGACAGGATGTTCCGCAGGTAAATTCATCCATGGAACCGGAGACATTAGCAATGAACGTTGATAAAGCTATTTTAGCTAGTGTGTTGGCTGCCCTTTCGCTTGCGGCCTGTACGCAGGAAAATGATAGAAACGGTTCAGAAGGACAAAAAGCCTCCACCCCTACCACGCCCGAGCATCGCCTTGCGCCTCTTTCTGAAAATGATATGCGCAACGCCTCACTGCAAGGTGAGCTTGGCTGCTCCTTCACCACTAACAGCGAATCTGTTCTACTAATCGCAATGGGCGTAGTTGCCTCATCTGATCCTGCCAAAGGGCTCATCAAGCTAGACAACGAGCTTCACCCTGTCAGCGCCCCTGGTGGCTTTGATGGCATGTTACGTGGCGCCACGTTTGAAGGAGATGGCAACGCTGTTCAAGTTTCCATAACAGGCGAACCACAAGGGAGCGGTGAATCGCCTCCCTACCCCGCAGAGTTAATGGTCGTTGGATCAGATCAACCAACTATTAATGGTTTATGGACCTGTGGCCCCTAGATTAAAATTGCCAAAAGTCGTTCATCGAACACGTTGATCAACGATGATGTTGCATGGCGTAAGGATTTTTGCTGAAAAGGAGTTATCAATGAAAACGTTTCTGCCCCTCTGCCTTGTGGCCTTTATGCTTGCAGGCTGTAGCTCAGGCCCTACTTCTTCCAGAACGGCCGACTGCCGCCAACTCGCTGAAGAGGCTGGCGACACGATGGTTTATGGCGACTGCATACGCGGAACCCAAGTAAATAAGGCAGGCTTTTAATAATGTTCTCTTCACAATGATGTTGCTGGCTTAATAACAGGTGGGCGCGTGAAAGAGCCGCATGATGGAAAAGACCCGCAAGAGGCTCTGCGTGCCAGGCTTAATAAGAGCCTACACGAACGCAGGGCTCTGACAGTGCGCAGGAGAATCGGCGCCCGAGCGACCCGCCAGCAGTTTTTAGAAGCTACCCGAAACGTCGGGGTTATCGTGGTCGCCACCTGCTTCACAGCAGGTTGGGTGGTTACCAACCCTAGCCTGAATACCGATAATGTTTGGATGGGGGTAGGCCTGGGTATACTCTTGATCTTTGTAGGGTCGTTCGGCTATGGTTATGTGGAGCGGGATAAAACCTCAGATGAGGAAAGTAAGCCATGAATGAACTTATTCTTGCCGGAATGCTGATGAGCCTAGCGGTTGTTTCTGGCGGTATGATCTGGAGTCAGCATCGCGAACATCACGGTAAAAAATCACTGACCGACAGCGCATTTTCCTGGATCGCTAAGCGTTTCGCATAAATACCTATTTATGATTTAAGTAATTAATAAATTAAAGGGTCGCTAATAGCGACCCTTTTTTGTTCATTCAGCGTACGATGACTGACGCTAGCTCCCAGACTCCCGCATTAAGCGCCATAAACTGTAACACCATCACCGTAAGAGACCGTTATGCCCGTTATTCAGCGACTGCTCCGTGTCCTCAAAGCGTCAACGCTTCAAATTTCGTGGACATTTTTACTGCTTATAGTGCTCGCACATATGGGATCTACCTGGGTGCTTTTTCAATGGTCGGCGAAGCAATGGCCGATTCATTTACAGACTGGGTTTATTTTTACGTCGTGGTTGCAAGCACCGTCGGTTTTGGGGATTTTAGCCCTGAAACGGTAGCGGGCAAATGGATCACTACGCTTTACCTTATTCCAGGCGGCATTTCATTATTTGCGGCGTTGATTGGTAAAGCCACCGTCACGCTCTCAATTTTTTGGAGGCTACAAATGCAAGGCAAAGGTGACTTTAGCCATCTTACCGGCCATACCTTAGTCATCGGCTGGCATGGCGAAACCACAGAACGCATTTTGGATATACTCAAAGCCGATAAAAGCCTGCCTGATGAAATAGTGCTCTGCGTTACCAAAGAGATGAGCAATCCCCGCCCTGCCGATTTGAAATTTATTAAAGGCGAAAGCTTTTCCAATGCGGATCTTCTCAAACGCGCGGGTGTTGAGAACGCTAGTCGTATTATTATTTACGACACAAGCGATGACCGGGTGGCCACCGTCGCACTGAGTGCCTACAGCCTCAAAGGCAAAGGCGCTCATCTGGTTGCCCACTGCGCAAATCCTGACACAGCGGCGATGCTACGGCGCACCTTGCCAGGTATTGAGTGCACCCAAGCATTGGCGCTAGAAATGCTGGTACGCTCGGCGTCTGATGCAGGCATTTCGCGGGTGGTCAACGAGCTGCTTGCGGTGGATCGCGGGGCTACCCAGTATCAAACCAAACTTAGCAACCCACCCAGTGGTGCAACTTTTGGTTATCTGTTTATGCAAGCGAAAAAGGTTTGCAACGCCACGATGCTTGGGCTTGCCAGTAATCAGGACGATGACGAAGGCAGTATGCTCAACCCAGCTTCAGACCGACCACTCATGGATGGTGACATCATTTACTATATGGCAAATACGCGGCTTTCCGAGCGCCAACTGAGCGAACTGCTCGCCAATGCTGGCTAAAAGGAATGTAAACCGAACATGACGACACTAGCCCCCACACCCCATGAACTCATGATACGGAAGATGGAGAGTATCTTTCCTCTTTCCGTTGAAGAGAAGCAAGCAATTAGTGCTTTACCGATTCAATTGGTAGACATTAAAACGAATCAAGACATAGTCAGAGAGGGTGATGAACCCTCACAGTGTTGTCTGATCCTTGAGGGCTTTACCTGCATGTACAAGGTGACCGCTGAGGGCAAGCGCCAGATACTTTCCCTATACGTACCTGGTGACGTTCCAGATATGCAAAGCCTGCACCTTAAAGTGATAGATATTAATATTGCTTCAATCAGCCCATGCAAGCTCGGCTTTATTCAGCACAAGGATTTGCGCCAACTATGCGAGCGCTACCCTCGACTCACCGCCGCCTTCTGGCGTGAAACGCTAGTACACGCTTCCATCTTTCGCGAATGGCTATTAAACAACGGGCAGCGCCCCGCCTACACGCGAATCGCCCATCTAATCTGTGAATTGAGAATGCGTTTGAAGGTAGTCGGCCTAGCAGAGAATGGAACGTTTGAGATGCCTGCGACCCAAGCTGAGCTAGCCGATGCCACAGGAATCACTCAGGTTCACACAAACCGAGTACTGCAAGTGCTTCGTGCTGATGGCTTGATCAGCACCGTAAAAACGCAAATGCAAGTACCAGACTGGAACAAACTAAAGCAGGCGGGCGAATTCGACTCCCTCTATCTTCATCTTATCAAGACCGCTACAGCATGAGATAAAGCGGTGCTGGAACTCGCCAGATAACCGATCTCCAGCTTTTAGTGAAGGTTATTCTTCCACCGATTGGGAGGAACCAGCATCGTGCTCAGCGGCGTCTTCGGCGCCCTCTTCGACCATCTCTTCAGCTTCCTGCTCTTCCTCCTCAGAGGCTTCAGGCGTCGCTTGATCTTTTTGGGCTGCGGTGAGTATCGTTGAAATCCCGAAGTGGTCGGAGCCAGCGACCGCCACCCGGGTAATATCGATTAGGTGGAACCCGTCAGAGACGAACAGGTGATCAATCGGATAACGCCACCAAGGATACTCCGAGTGATAAGTACTCAGCAGTTGCCGGCCGCGGCGCGGGTCTTTAAGGTCGCTCAAATCGGCGAAAAGCTTGGTTGTGCCTGACCATGCGACATCATTAAAATCACCGGTAACGATCCAGCGATTGTCAGGGTCATCCTGAACATGCCGAGCGATCAGCATCAGCTCGGCATCGCGCTCGCTACTGTCCCGACGCTCTTCGCTGTCATTTCTCTCCTGCAGGCCCGGCGGCACCGGGTGAGCACCAATAAATCGTACCGGGCCAATGTCTGGCATATCCAGGGTTGCAAAAACCGAAGGCCGACGTTCTGAGACCAAATGCTGAACACTCTGTTCAAGCAGCGGAATACGTGACCATAGCACTATCCCGAGTCCTTCCTCACGCACCTCCCCAACACGATAAGGATACGTCTCATCGAGCGGTACAAGGCCCTCGTCTAACGCATCGTCCACTTCAATCAGTAGCAGTAGGTCAGGATCCTCACGCTCAACCATGGCCAGTATTTCGGCGTAATGATCGTTGCTATAGGTGACATTGGCGGTCAGGACTTTCACCGTTGGCTGTGGCTTATCTGGTTGAATCTCGGCGGAAGGCACTTCAGTCGACCAGACGGAGGTAAATGGCAAGATATGCCACAAGTGCCAGCTACCAATCGCCAAGATCACCGCTAGCAAAGCGAAGTGCTCTTTACGTGGCCGACTAAGCCACGCATGCATCCCCAGAAGCAACAGAGGTAAAACCAGTAATGCGGTTAACTGCAGCCGTGGAAAATCCCACACCCTGACCCACCACTGACCGCTAGGCACTAATGGCAACAAGGCTACCACCACCATCGCGAACATAATTAACCGGATAAACCAGAGGAAGAGCTTTAAGAACATGGGCATCTCAAAAAAATAGGTATCTCAACAACGTAGAAATCTCAAATCATTGAAATTTCTGCAATATAGTTGCACTCGAAATGGCAACGGCGAACAGTGTAGCCCATTGATTGTTTCAATAAATGTTCGTAGGTGATTTCGCGAAAAATCGCAGGCACAAAAAAGCCTCTGACGAATCAGAGGCTTTTCAGTATTGAGGTGGCGGAGGGACAGTCCGCATACTATATGTACAACAGCATCCAAAATTATACAACAAGCCACTGATTTATAATAAATTAATAGTCGATACAGTCCAGCCACACCCACTCACATACAACGTAAAACAGATTTAAAGTATGGGCTGATGTATGGGCTAAAATGTGGTACGTTAAAAACATACTTCGGGGATAGCGGCTATGGGCAAACTCACGACAAAAGGCGTTCAAAAGCTGGTCAAGGAGTCAAACCATGGCATGACCAATGATGGGGATGGGTTGTACCTCAAAATTGGCAAAGGTGGCGGCGCAAGCTGGATTTACCGTTTTCGATGGAATGGCAGGTTACGTGACATGGGTCTTGGTAGTTATGCTGACAAAACACTATCAAACGCACGCGAATCAGCCGCAGAAAATCGAAAGCTCGTCAAACAAGGCATCGACCCACTGGCTGTTCGTGAGCAGAAAAATGAAAAAAAGTCCGTGACTGTAACGGTTACCCACTGCGCAGCACGATATATTCAATCCCACCGTCGCAGCTGGCGAAATGCCAAGCATGCACGTCAGTGGGTAAGCACTCTTAAAACATACGTGCGCCCGGTAATAGGAAACCTACCCGTAGAAGAGGTCACCACTCAGGATATATTGAAGATCCTCACGCCTATCTGGACAGTCAAGAATGAAACAGCTAAGCGTGTTCAAGGTCGAATTGAAAACATATTAGACTTCGCCGCAGCTCATGAGTATCGCGACCAGGTCAACCCTGCCCGCTGGCGTGGCCATCTCGATAAACTCTTAGCTAAGCCGTCAAGGGTTCAAAAGGTGAATCACCATCCTGCTATGCCTTATGATCAGGTAGCGACATTTATAGGTTCCGTTCAGCTCTATAAAAGCATGTCATCAAAAGCACTACTATTTTTGATACTGACAGCCACACGTACCTCAGAGGTGCTCAACGCTGAGTGGAAAGAGATCGACATTGGAAAAGCTACTTGGCAAATACCAGCAGAGCGCATGAAAGCTAATCGAGAACACAGAGTGCCACTATCTAAGCAGGCAATTGATCTTTTACTGAGTCTCTCTCGCGTGAAAGGCAATAGCTTTATTTTCCCGGGAATGAAAGCGGGTCGACCACTATCCAATATGTCGCTTCTGCAATTTATGCGTGGGCTAGGTTACGGGCCTAGTGGTGAAAAAGGCAATTATGTGCCCCACGGATTCCGCTCAAGCTTTAGGGATTGGACAGGCGAGGTAACGAGCTATCCAAGGGATGTAGCTGAAATGGCACTGGCTCATGCAATTGAGAATAAAGTTGAGGCCGCCTATCGTCGAGGAGACCTTTTTGAAAAGCGCCGAGCTATGATGCAGCACTGGGCCGATTACACTTTTTTGGTATAACAGCTAGGCCTTATCATTGATCCGCCAATTATCCCGTGTAATAAGCATTTGGTGACTGAAAGGTAGTCGAATACCTCATTGCACGTCCGCAAGCGAGACGCCTATCGTTAAACTACTTTTGAACACTACGCGTTCGTAGTGTTGCAACGACACGATAAATACCGTTTATCAACCGGTAACCGACATCTGAATTGATGACACCTTATGGTTGCTGGTGAATGGGCGTAGTGCTTTCTCCCATTATTGATATCAATCCCAACAATTCACGTAGTTAAGCCACCACACCAAATACCCGCCCTATGCCGGATGTGATGGCCATAGCAAGTGCACCCCAAAACATGACTCGCAAAGCAGCCTTGAGCGTTGGCGTCCCACCTGCCCGCGCGGCAACGGCCCCCAATAAGGCTAGAAAATATAATGAACATAGCGATCCCAACACCGCAAGCTGCGTTAGCGGCCACAATGGCTAGCCCCAGTCCACTGCGCTGCTGTTTACTGGCGCGCCAGAATCGATGCGTTAATTTGCGCTATCAACACCTGAGCCTTGGTCGCTAACGCTAAAAGTGAGACGACGCTCCCCTGACTCCCACTGCGCATCAACGTTAACGTGGGCATCGCAAGAGCAACATCAGGCCAGTGGGATGGCTCTATAAAGCGGACTTGTTTGTCGTACAAGCTATTTGCCGGGGCATGTTCGGCCACATCTGCGACGCGACTAGCTTGGCCATAATCAAAACGCACACGCACCTCTAGACGAGCCAGAGTGAGTAACTGGTCAAGGGTTTAGCTCAACCGCACAACGCACTCTTGAGCATAGTTGAGCGATGTTATTGCAGCCTGACTTTCGACCCTGCGAGCCATTTGCAGGTGGGTTTTGATTACAGTCAGCGGAGGCATGGTTTGTAAAGCGCTGCTCGCGGATAATGGCTTGCTGTACACACTCAAGAAGCGTATTTGAGGTTTCAATTAGCGGACGAGTCTCTTTAGGGAGGCCATACGTAGCGACCGGGGCGAGTGCATCGGGTAATCCGCGATCAAGAATGACCAAATCACTGGTCACCGCTCGCACCGCCTGACGGGCGTTAACCCAGTGTTTAGACAAATAAAAACACCCTTGCGGTGAAGGCAAGGGCGTGGGCATGGCAATCGCCGAATAAGGACGAATGGCTAGGCGAGACGCTTAGCGGCAAACCACCCCAACACCATGGTCACCAGCATGGCCAATAGCGGTAAGGAAAGACCGCCGATGGAGGCAATCGCTGGCCCTGGGCAGTAGCCGGAAAGTCCCCAGCCAATGCCAAACAGGGCCGCGCCCCCTAACAACTTCGCATCTAACTCTCGTTTGGTCGGTAACTGAAAGACGCCACCCAGCAGTGGAGCAGTACGCTTGAATACCAGCCGATAGCCGATAAAGGTGGTAACGACGGCCCCGCCCAATACGAACATCAGCGTTGGATCCCAGGCACCCGCTACGTCTAGAAATCCCACTACTCGCGCGGGGTCCGTCATGCCTGAAACAGCCAAACCAATACCGAAAAGTAGCCCCGCCGCATAGCCTGCCGCCGTTTTTATCCAACTGCTCTTGTTTGACTGACTCATTGAACTATTCATTGAACGCCACCTAAACCTAGCAAGTGGCGCGAGATATAAACGGTCACTAGCCCCGTCACTAAAAACATACCGGTGGCCGCCATGGAGCGTGGCGCCAAGCGCGCCAGTCCGCATACGCCATGGCCGCTGGTACAGCCACTGCCCAGCCCCGTGCCTACGCCCACTAACAGCCCAGCCACTAGCATTAACCCTACACCTCCTACTGATGCGCCGATCACCTCGCCAGGGCTACCGGCAACGTTGCCCAAACCACCACCAAAAGCCATAAGCAAAAGCGGGCCGCTAATCAGCCCTAACAGAAAAGCCACTCGCCAAGCGCTATCGCCCTTGGGGCGTTGTGTTATCAAATTGCCCACGATGCCACTGATACCCGCAATACGCCCTAGCGTTGCCATCAGCCAGGTAGCGGAAAGCCCGATCAACACACCCCCAACCAGCCCTTGTAAGCCTGCTGTCCAATCCACTGGTGACTCCTTAGATCGCACTCAAACCGTTAGAAAAATTAATCGGCACTTTGAGATAGACGGTGCCGTTCTCTTCCGCCGGAGGCAGCTCCCCTGCACGCATATTGACTTGCACAGAGGGAATAATGAGCTTCGGCATGCCTAAGGTGGCGTCGCGCTCAGTGCGCATCTTCACGAACTCGTCTTCGCTGATACCTTCATGAACATGGACATTCTCACTGCGCTGTTCCGCAACGCTGCTTTCATGCTCAAAGTTATCACGGCCGGGGGCTTTATAGTCGTGGCATAAGAACAGCCGCGTCTGCTCGGGAAGCGCCAACACTTTTTGAATAGAGTGATAAAGGGTGCGCGCATCGCCGCCGGGAAAGTCACACCGCGCGGTGCCATAATCCGGCATAAAAAGCGTATCGCCTACAAAGGCGGCATCGCCCACTACGTAGGTTAAACAGGCGGGCGTATGCCCAGGAGTGTGCAGAACATTGCCCTGTAATTGGCCAATGGTAAACGTATCCCCTTCTTCGAACAGCGCATCAAATTGGCTGCCATCCCGGGCAAACTCGCTGCCCGCATTGAACGCCTTACCGAATATCTCCTGCACCTTCACTATGTTGGCGCCAATGCCGGTTTTACCGCCTAACTGATCATGCAGGTATGGCGCAGCCGAGAGGTGGTCGGCATGCACATGGGTCTCCAAAATCCAGACCACCTCGAGATCGTGTTCGCGAATAAAGGCGATGATGTTGTCAGCGGATCGCACGTCCGTCTGCCCAGCGGCATAATCAAAGTCGAGCACTGAATCGATGACCGCACAGGCACGGCTGTCTGAGTCTTGAACCACATAGCTAAAGGTATTGGTGGGCTCATCAAAAAAAGTGCGTAACGATTGGGCATTGCATCGCGATCACCAAGATAGGTAATTTAATTTTTTGATTATGAAAATAGTATATATCAAAATAACTCATAAGCTTAGATTTATTTCGAATATGATTCCAGAATAATTTTTTTAAAAAAATTCTATCGTTAAATTACAAAGCTGGTTAGCTAGCCAATGGGTATACCCGCTCTGTCGCGACTTGGATCTGGGTAGGCTAAGTGGGGATTAACATATCTTATTGCTCAACACGGATTCCATTGTGTCAATTGCGATATTTGCAAGTCCTTCAAGATAAAACACGAAAGACGAATAGCTTTATGAAGGTTTTGTCGAACATCGAATTTTCCCTTCTTGGTGCAGCACTGGTCGCGATTAGCTACGGGTTTGGATGCTTCACTTTTGGCCTATTTGTCCTGTCAATTATTACCGAGCTGGCTAACGTCCTACTTGATCGGCATTATCAGGGTGCTTAGGCGTTGCAGGTCTCGCGCTGCTCAGTCAGTCGTATGCGCACTATCAATGGGTATTGGTGGGTTTATCTGCGGTATCTGCGCCGGTTTGATGATGCCAAAACTTACCGATGCGATGACGGCATTGGTGAGTCGCACGATGCACGGTCGTGTAATATCCATCATGAATGCTGGTACCAGCATCGGTATTAGCATTGCCGTGCCCTCCGCCGTGTTCCTATACGATGCATGGCGTCTCACTTGTATGGTATTTGCTGTGCTAACGGCTGCTGGCGTGAAGGCTGCATGGTACTTCATTCCCTTGGATTCTCGTTTAACACCTGGCAATGCTTCCCCCACCGCCACCAATCACTCGGTTACAGTGGTCGCGTTTTATTCGGCTTTCGTTGTTCGGCTTCGCGATGGGCTTTGTGTTAGTGCCGTACTGGCTTTTACGTCTTAGGCAAGCGGTCGGTTCACCCGTTATCGGTATTTTTAAGGGCCCAACCTCGTTTGGGATAGCGATGTCACGTATATCTAAACTGGAGATCGCTGGGCCTATCTAACGGTTGTCATTGACATATTAGCTAGAAAACCGGTTGGCTGGGCGAAGTCGTTATCGCCGGATAGCGAACTCACCAGTTGTGTATTAAAAATGGTCTATAAAAGCCGAGGGCGACCCAAAGCCGTTATGTTCCACAGCTGACCAGGGCAGCTATTTTACGAGCTGTAGTTTCCGTCAGACGCTCTGAAAATGCCTGATAAAACAAAGCCTGAGTCGGCGTGGGAATTACTGTGATAATGCGCCAATGGAGCGGTTCTTTTGGAGCTTATAGGTTTAATGGGTGCCGACGTATGGCTATCGCTCATTCTTGGAGAGCCAGCATCATATCGTGAACTATTTAATCAGGTATTAAAGCCAGCTTAGGCCTCATCAGCATAATGTGGGTGTTAGCCTGAATCAGGCAGAGGAAAAAAATGGGTTAACTATAAACCGGTGGCCAGTTTTACTTGACCACTACAGGCGCCAGAAAAACGTGCTCAATAATCAGTTTTTTTTGCTGCTTACCTTTTTTTAAGCCTGCCATAAGTTACCTCATTTAGGATGATCCTTGTGCCAATCGACAAATATGTCTTGCACAGCCACCCATCATCGAAAAGAGGTATTACTTATGCGAACTCACATCACTAAGATTATAACATCGGCGTTGTTACTGACGGCTAGCACGGCTGCGCTGGCCGAGACTCATTGTACTGATGCCCCCAGTGACGAATGGATCAGCCAAGCTGATATGGAAGAACGTATCAGCGAGATGGGTTACAAAATCAAAGAATTTAAGGTCACCGAGGGAAACTGCTACGAGATATACGGCTGGGACGAGCAGGAGCGCCGGGTAGAGATCTATTTCAACCCAGTAGATGCCAGCATCGTGAAGCAGGAAGTCGAAGACTGATCAGGAGGTTACCATGGCCGATAATACCCGTATCCGTGTTTGGGACCCGTTGGTCAGGTTGGTACATTGGGCTTTGGTTGCTGGCGTAGCCGTCAACTTATGGCTAACCGAAGAAGGGGGCGATATACACCAATGGGTCGGTTATGCCTTGGTGGCATTAATCGTCGTACGCATCCTTTGGGGATTTATCGGTCCCTGGAGTGCACGCTGGCGGAGCTTTTGGCCTACCGTGAGCCGACTTCAATGTGTGCTGCGCGGTCGCGACAGCAAGATAGAGCAAACCGGCATTACCCATACACCGCTGGGCGCTATCATGATGCTGGTGCTGCTTGGGCTAATCCTCGGTCTGGGACTTACTGGCTACATGATGGAAGAAACGGATCGTTTCTGGGGGGTTGGCTGGGTTGAAGAAACCCACGAACTCATGGCCAACGCGATTCTTTTTCTAGTACCACTGCATGTATTGGGTGCTGTGGTAGAAAGCCTCAAGCAAGGCGATAATTTGATCGCTAGCATGTTGCATGGCTATCGCCGCCGCCCTACCTCTACCCCCAACACTAAGGCTCATGATGTTCAGTCTTAATTAAGATGTTGTTAAGACAATGCAATGATAATGGCCACTCCTTAATTTTGCACGAGTGGCCTTTTCAGACCTGTTTGACACAGAGCAATGGCTGCACTATCCCTTATTTATGCCACGACACCGAACAAGCGGCCTATGCCGAAGGTCAAGGTCATCGCCAATGCGCCCCAGAACATTACGCGCACCGAGGCTTTGAGTATCGGCGCGCCACCCACACGGGCAGCCGCCGCCCCTAGAAAGGCTAAAAACAGTATCGAGAAGAGCGCCACCAGAAGAATAAGCAATGGCGGCGGCGCCCACCAGGCGATTAGCAACGGCCACATGGCGCCAGCCGTGAAGGTCACAGCCGATGAAAAGGCCGCCTGGAGTGGGCGCGCTTGGCTTGTCTCGGTGATGCCAATCTCATCTCTGGCGTGAGCGCCTAGCGCATCGCTTGCCATCAGCTGTTCAGCGACTTGCGTGGCTAGCGCCGGTGTTAACCCACGCGCTTCATAAATCGCTGCCAGCTCTTCCAGTTCAGCATCAAAATGTTCTATCAACGCTTGGCGCTCAAGCGCAAGATCCGCATGTTCGGTGTCAGACTGTGAGCTAACGGAGACGTATTCACCGGCGGCCATCGACATAGCCCCGGCCACTAGCCCCGCAATACCGGCCAACATAATGTCGCTATGCGCGGTGCTCGCTGCTGCCACGCCGAGTATCAGGCTGCTAGTCGAGACAAGGCCATCATTCGCGCCCATGACGGCTGCGCGCAGCCAACCTGAACGGTTAGATCGATGGTGCTCTGTATGTTGCATGGCCTCACCTCGTGATTGATTTCCCCTTTCTTTTCAGAGGGAGAGTGGCAGATAGCTGTGTGGCAACAGCCTTCAGGGCATATTTTTAGCCAGCGC
>AXCI01002880.1_pt1 | contig 47527 bp, 43 predicted proteins | sample 182571 | NCBI WGS metagenome assembly AXCI01 (sample SAMN02359225, study PRJNA218796) | groundwater metagenome | isolation source: Mt. Simon Sandstone pore water sample D5872 at 1.8km depth, Illinois-Basin... | place: USA: Decatur, Illinois | collected 2009-05 | reverse complement strand
ACCGTCACCACCTTCGGTGAGAGCCACGGCCCTGCACTTGGCGCGATCGTTGATGGCTGCCCACCTGGGCTGCCGCTGTGTGAAGCCGATTTGCAGCATGATCTGGATCGCCGCAGGCCGGGCAGTTCGCGGCATACCACGCAGCGTAAAGAGCCTGATCAGGTGCGTATCCTATCCGGGGTGTTTGAAGGCAAAACCACCGGCACCTCAATCGGGCTGTTGATCGAGAATACCGATCAGCGCTCAAACGATTATTCAAAAATCAAAGAGCAGTTTCGGCCTGCCCATGCGGATTACACCTACCATCATAAGTATGGTCACCGGGACTATCGTGGTGGAGGTCGTTCCAGCGCCCGTGAAACCGCTATGCGGGTAGCCGCCGGTGCGATTGCCAAGAAGTATCTGGCCGCCCAAGGTGTACAGATTCGCGGCTATATGAGCCAGCTAGGTCCCATCAAAATCGAGTTCAAACAGTGGGAATCGGTGGGTGAAAATGCGTTTTTCTGCCCCGATCCTGAGCGCGTCGCTGAGCTAGAAGCCTATATGGATCAACTGCGCCGTGATCAGGACTCAGTAGGTGCTGAGATTACCGTGATTGCTGACGGCGTGCCGGTAGGGTTGGGTGAGCCCGTATTTGACCGTCTGGATGCTGATCTGGCGCATGGTTTGATGAGCATCAATGCAGTCAAAGGTGTTGAGATTGGCGCAGGTTTTGGCTGTGTATCCCAACGGGGCAGCGAGCACCGTGACGAGATGACGCCCGAGGGCTTTTTATCCAATCATGCTGGCGGCGTGCTTGGGGGTATCTCCAGTGGCCAGCCCATTGTGGCTCGCTTAGCGCTTAAGCCAACGTCCAGCATTACCACACCAGGTCGCTCAATTGACATTCATGGCCAAGCGGTCGATGTCATAACTAAAGGTCGGCACGACCCATGCGTGGGTATTCGTGCAACGCCCATTGCCGAAGCAATGATGGCCATTACGCTGTTGGATCATTGGCTTCGTCAACGCGGTCAAAATGGTGACGTTAGCGTTGATACACCGCGTTTAACTCAGCGCTAACAGGATACGGTGATATTGCCAGTTCGCTGCTACACTCAAACAAAACAAATGCATGAGAATCAGTCATGAAAAACAGTGCAGGAGCCGCCTATGAAGATTAACGTTGAGTTTGATCTTACCCCGGATGAGTTTCGCCAATCACTGGGGCTGCCTGATGTCGAAGCGTTTCAGAAAAATCTGCTGGAGAATATCCAACGGCAGATGGAGTCTGGCGTGGAAGGCTACGACCCTATGAGCTTAATGCGGCCTTTCCTGCAGCAACCAATGATGCAGCAGGGGCTTTCTCAGGGGCTGGCTAATTTCGGAACATACCAGCAAATGATGCTCGATATGCTGCGTCAAGCGGGCAGCGCCTCGTCGGCTCAAAGCAGTGGTGATGAAAAGGCGGCGGATACTAGCGCTAAAAATAATTCGGAAAGTGCTACTGCCAGTAAAGCAAAGCCAACGGCATCATCGCGTTCCCGCGCTAGTTCCAAACGCAGCGGCACATAGAGTGAAGCAAGCAGTTATCGCGAATTAACTTAACAGGCAGTTCGACACCTGTTGGGGTAGGGCAGAGTAATATGGTAAAGCGTTTCAAGCTTGCACAGTGTCGCTGAGGGCGACGCTGCTGTTGCAATGCAGCATGCCAAAGATTACTCTTTTTGCAGTGCAGCAAAGCTACATCACGGTGAGTCACTCCAGGGCTCATGCCAAGGAACGAAACAGGAGCAGACACTATGCAAGACAATATGATGGACGCCTTTAACGCCCAAACTAAGCAAATGTTTGAGCCCATGCGTAAAATTAATTCGCTGATGCTCAATAACATGGAAAAAATGACCCAGTATCAGCTGGAAGCCATGAAGCGCTACAGCCAGATGGGTACCGAGCGCATTCGTAGCGCTACTGAAATTCAGGATGCAGAAAGCCTGCGTGATTTCGGCACGAAGCAAGCTGAAATGATGACTGAGCTTTCCCAACAGATGCAGGAAGACGCGCGGGTAATGAGCGAAATGAGCCTGCAGTTTAAGTCTGAAATGGAAAAGATGTTCAGTGAAGCCGGGCAGCAAATGTCTGAGCAAGCGAAGGCGGCTGCTAAGGGTGAACAACCTGCCAAGGCATCTAGCCAATCCTCGCGTAAAAGCTGATTAGTAACACCGTCGCGGCGCCTTAGGGCGCCGCGATGCATTTATGATGCGTTTCATCTATAAACGGGTCATTCATAAGCTTGTCATTAATACCTTTGACCATAGCGACAGCCAAAATAGTCGGGGCGCCCGAAGATAGGCGTAGGGAGAATAATATGCAGTCAGCATGGCACAATCCGTTTCAGGCCATATCTCAAGGGCTTTCTGGAGGGCTGCCCCAAGGGCTACCTGATGGATTATCTTCCGATGAGGTCGAGGCCTGGAATAATCAACTAAAAGAGATTGGTGAACAATACCAAGGGTTGATGCAGGATCTCCTTTCCCGAATAGCGCCCAGCGAAGCTGCCGACTCGATTTACAGTGATATGCGTGAAAGCTTTGAAGCAGGCGCGCAATCCCTAATGCAAAATCCTACTCTGCTTTTGGAAACACAGACCCGGTTGTTACAAGATCAGTGGCTGCTGTGGCAGCAGGCCGTGCGTGGGATGGCTGGAGAACAAGTTACGCCGCTAGTAACCCCGGCTAAAAGTGATCGCCGTTTTAAAGACGAAGCATGGACCCAAGATCCGCATTACATGGCCATTATGCAGCAGTACTTACTGTTCTCGCAGATGGTGGAGGAGCTGGTTGAAAGTTTAAGTGGTTTAGACACCACTCAGCAGCGAAATTTGATGTTTTACGCGCGCCAAATGGTGAATGCGATGGCGCCGACTAATTTTATGTCCACCAACCCTGAGGTAATGCGCCGCACCATTGAAACCCGTGGCCAGAACCTAGTAGACGGGTTAGCCCGCTTACGCAAAGATTTAGGTAATTCCGCGGAAGGTATTAACGTTCGCATGACGGATCGCGGCGCCTTTGGCGTGGGTGAAAATATCGCCGTGACCCCTGGCTCGGTAGTGTACGAAAACGAATTGATTCAGTTGATACAGTACACGCCAACAACAGAAAAGACGTTTAAAACGCCACTGTTAATGGTGCCGCCGTGGATCAATAAGTACTACATTCTTGATCTGCGTGAAGATAACTCAATGGTTAAGTGGCTGGTGGATCAAGGCCATACGGTTTTCTTGATCTCATGGCGTAACCCCGGCCCAGAGCAGCGCGATATCACTTGGGCCGACTATATGCAGATGGGCCCGATTAGCGCGATAGAGGCCATTGAGCAGGCCTGTGGTGAAAAGTCGGTCAACCTCCTTAGCTACTGCGTAGGCGGCACGTTAACCGCATCTACTGTCGCCTACCTCACCAGCACGCGGCGTGGGCGCAAAGTAAAGTCAGTGACCTACATGGCAACACTGCAGGATTTTCGCGACCCTGGCGATATCGGTGTCTTTCTCAATGAGCGAGTGGTGGATGGCATTGAGCAGACGCTGCAGTTGAAAGGCTATCTTGATGGCCGTTCAATGGCCTATACCTTTAACTTGCTGCGTGAGAATGACCTGTTTTGGTCGTTCTACATCAATAATTACTTGAAAGGTGAAACGCCCGCCGCTTTTGATCTGCTCTACTGGAATACCGATGGCACTAACTTAACTGCTGGAACACACGCTTGGTATCTTCGGCATATGTATCTCGAAAACCGCTTGGTCGAGCCAGGTGGCATTGAGCTGGATGGCGTGAAAATTGATCTACGTAAGGTGTCAGTGCCCAGTTATTTTGTGTCCACAAAAGAAGATCACATCGCCAAGTGGAACAGCACTTACTATGGGGCATTGCTACCCAAGGGGCCGGTTACCTTTGTATTAGGTGGCTCTGGGCATATCGCAGGTATCGTCAATCCTCCCCAAAAGAACAAGTACGGCTACTGGACAAACGACGCCCTACCCGAAAGCCACGAAGAGTGGCTGGAAAGCGCTACGGCGCAGGAGGGCTCCTGGTGGCCTCATTGGCAATCATGGATGACCCAAAACGGCTATGCCGATAGTGAAAAAAATGGTGCCCGTGCGCCAACCAGGGGAGGGAGAGCTCAAAGTCATTGAGCCTGCGCCAGGGCGCTATGTGAAAACGACTATCCCTGAAGTGCTAGGGGAAACCCCGTCTAAGACTTAGTTATATAACTGGGTTTTAATGGCATAGCTGATACTGAAATTCAAAAAAAAGCCCGCTGAAAATCAGCGGGCTAGACGTCACGGTCTTTTACGTCAAAAGGATCGATTTTGCTAAGTTTTTAACTACCCGTCCCTTAACGACTCAACCTTTAACCACGAAGGCTTAATTGCGAATTAAGTAGTCGAAAGCGCCGAGCGATGCCTTGGCGCCTTCGCCCATCGCAATGATGATCTGCTTGTAGGGCACGGTGGTCACATCCCCCGCGGCAAATACGCCGGGTACAGAGGTCATACCATGGGCATCGACGATGATTTCACCACGGGGTGTCATTTCAATCGGTGAGCCTTTCAGCCACTCAGTATTAGGCACGAGGCCAATCTGAACAAAAATACCTTCTAACGCGATGGATTTGCTCTCATCAGTCGTACGGTCTTTATAGTTCAGGCCATTGACACGGCTGCCGTCACCGGTGACTTCGGTCGATTGTGCGTTGAGAATGATATCAACGTTAGGCAGGCTCTTGAGCTTCTTTTGCAGCACCGCATCAGCGCGCATCTCACCCATAAACTCAACTAGCGTGACGTGGCCGACAATGCCCGCTAAATCAATCGCTGCTTCAACACCCGAGTTACCACCCCCAATAACCGCTACCCGCTTGCCTTTGAACAGCGGACCGTCACAGTGAGGGCAGTAGGCAACACCTTTGTTACGATACTGCTGCTCGCCGGGCACGTTCATCTCACGCCAGCGGGCGCCTGTCGCCAGTACAAGCGTCTTGCTCTTCAGCTTAGCGCCGGACTCAAACGATACTTCGTGAAGACCGCCTTCTGTCTCGGCAGCTTTAAAGGAAGTAGCAAGCTGCAGGTTCATGACGTCAACTTCGTAATCTTTGACATGCTCTTCAAGCGCGCTAACCATTTTCGGGCCTTCGGTGTGTGACACCGAAATAAAGTTTTCAATGCCCATGGTATCCGCCACCTGGCCGCCGAAGCGCTCAGCGGCCACGCCAGTATTGATACCTTTACGCGCTGAGTAAATGGCTGCCGCAGCGCCCGCCGGGCCACCGCCAATTACCAGCGTATCGAAAGCGGCTTTTTCGCTTAGTTTTTTAGCATCGCGTTCGGCGGCACCAGTATCAACCTTGGCCAGAATCTGTTCGAGCGTCATGCGGCCCTGATCGAACGGCTTACCGTTCAAATAGACGCTCGGCACCGACATGATTTCGCGAGACTCGACTTCATCCTGGAACAGCGCGCCGTCGATAGCGACGTGGCGCACGTTAGGGTTGAAGATAGCCATCAAGTTGAGCGCCTGAACCACGTCCGGGCAGTTCTGGCACGACAATGAGTAATAGGTCTCGAAAAGCATCTCGCCATCTAAGGCGCGAACTTGATCAAGCAAATCATCAGATGTTTTAGGCGGATGGCCGCCAACGTGCAGCAGGGCGAGCACCAAGGAGGTGAACTCGTGGCCCATAGGAATGCCTGCAAACACCACGCCCGTCTCTTCACCGGGACGGTTGATCGCAAAGGAGGGCTTACGCGCGTCCTGGCCGTCGCTGTGCAGAGTGATTTTATCGCTCAGGCTGCTGATATCTTCCAACAGACCGAGCAATTCTTGTGACTTGGCACCGTCATCGAGGGAGGCAACGATCTCGAACGGCTGAGTCACTTTTTCCAGATACGCTTTCAACTGGGATTTTAAATTGGCGTCCAGCATGACAGTAGCTTCCTCGCAGGTAACAGACTTATTGAACACACGTGTGTGACGGTGCTAATCATTGATACTTTTAAAAAAACAGTTTTAAAACAGAACGCCCGGGAGAAACCCGGGCGTTGAAACTGCACGCGCTTGCGCTACACACCTAGGAGCAAGGGCGTGAAATCGATAGGCGGTTTAGATTTTGCCTACGAGATCCAAAGACGGAGCGAGTGTCTCTTCGCCTTCTTTCCATTTCGCCGGGCACACTTCGTTCGGGTTGGCGCGCACGTACTGAGCGGCTTTCACTTTACGCAGCAGCTCTTCAGCGTTACGGCCGATGTTGCCTGCGTTGATTTCAACAATCTGGATTTTGCCATCAGGGTCGACAACAAAGGTACCGCGCTCGGCAAGGCCAGCTTCTTCAATCAAAACTTCGAAGTTGCGTGAAATGCGTAACGTCGGATCAGCAATCATTGGGTACTGCAGCTTACCGATGGTGTCAGAGCTGTCGTGCCATGCTTTATGAGTAAAGTGGGTGTCGGTTGAAACGCTGTAAATTTCAACGCCCAGCTTTTTGAATTCGGCATAGTTATCGGCAAGGTCACCAAGCTCTGTTGGGCAAACAAAGGTGAAATCCGCCGGATAGAAGAAAAAGATCGACCACTGGCCCTGCATGTCCGCTTCAGTAATGTCGACGAACTCGCCATTTAAGTATGCAGTGGCTTTAAACGGCTTTACTTCAGTGTTAATTAACGACATTCAGATAATCTCCAGGATTGTTGAATGAAAAATTAGAAAGTGATGATAATACTAACGGCTAACGACTAAAGGCTAAAATTAAGAATTAACATGCCACCAATAGTATTTCTCTATCGTTTGAGTTCAATTTGCTCAATGGACTAATGCCATTGCACTGGCTGATAAATGGGGTCATTAGTGCGGAATACAAGAATTTTCCACATTGGCTTGCGGTAGGCGCCACTGCACCGCAAAATTCGCACGGTCAGTATAATCGCCTACGCTATTGTAAGTCGTTGCAACTGTAGGCGGCTGGCAACAGTCGCAGGTGAAGCTTGGGCTGGCATGGTTACATATTTGCGCGACTCGATTAAAAGCGCGTTGCTAAAAATGTGCGGCAAAAAAAACGTGGCTAAATAGTTTAGACATTAGGAGCAGTGATAATGGGGAACATCCACAAACTTTCCGCGGCCGTTGCGGCCATCTCATTCGCCGCAGCGGCCAGTGCTGCCCACGCCGAAGAGGTGCGGGTGTTTAATTGGTCAGACTATATTGCCCCAGAAACGCTTGAAAAATTTACCGAGCGTACCGGCATTGAGGTGACCTATGACGTGTATGACAGTAATGAAATTCTTGATGCCGCACTGCTTGCCGGACGCTCTGGCTATGATGTAGTAGTACCCTCAACGTACTATTTTACTCGCCAGGTAAAAGCCGGCGTTTTTCAGCCGCTAAACCATGAGCTAATCCCCAATTTAGAAAACCTCAATCCAGAGCTAATGACCAATCTGGAAACCATTGACGCCGGTAGCGAATACTCGGTTCCTTATATGTGGGGCACCAATGGGGTCGGTTATAACGTAGAACGCGTCAAAGAGATTTTAGGTGACGACGCCCCGGTGGATAGCTGGGCGCTGCTATTTGATCCTGAAATAACCTCCGCGTTGAGCGAGGCTGGCTGTGGTTTGTCAATGCTGGACTCCGCGGATGAGATGCTATCGCCTGCCATGGCGTATTTAGGCTTAGACCCATTAAGCGAAAATATTGACGACATAGAAGCTGCTGGCGAGCTGATTGCCGGAGTTCGCGACAATATGACCTATTTCCACTCGTCGCGTTATGTCTCCGATCTGGCTAACGGTGATATCTGCGTTGCCGCTGGTTACTCAGGTGATATTTTCCAAGCGGCTGACCGGGCAGAAGAAGCCGGACGTGATTTCTCGATTGGCTATAGTATCCCTAAAGAAGGCGCTGCCCTCTGGTTCGACATGATGGCGGTACCCGCTGATGCGCCGAATACCGAAAATGCCCACGCCTTTATTAACTTTATTCTTGACCCGGAAATTGCCGCTGAGATTACTGAGTACGTGCGTTATGCCAACCCTAACGCGGCGGCCAATGAGTATCTCTCTGATGAGATCATCAACGACCCGGCTATTTATCCCGAAACCGAGGTCATGCAAAATCTGTACGTACAGGCTGAAAAGCCTCAAGATGTGCTGCGAGCCCGTACGCGTATTTGGAATCGCGTGAAATCAGGCCGTTAAGGCGACATTTATCGAACAGCGAGCGGGACGTTGATACTAGACGTTGAAACTCTGGCTCGCTGTTTCTCTTTTTTATTGCCCGGAACTTCGGGCCTTTTGATGGGAGTGGCGAATGGTCACTACGCCCCTGTCGAACGAGCCTTCATCTGCTTCGCCAACCAATTCTTCAGCGTCACGTCCTCTGGGCAAAACCCCGCGGTTTGCTGAGGATGTGGTGCTGGAAGTTAAACGCTTAAGTAAGCGGTTTGACGATGCGCTGGCGGTAGATGATGTCAACTTGCAGGTTAAACGCGGCGAAATCTTCGCGTTACTAGGTGGTTCTGGTTCGGGTAAGTCGACCCTGCTGCGCATGCTGGCGGGGTTTGAAACGCCCACCGAAGGTCGTATTTTATTGGACGGTGTCAATATCACCGCCATACCGCCGCACAAGCGGCCTATTAATATGATGTTTCAGTCATATGCACTGTTTCCGCATATGACGGTGGCGCAGAACATTGCTTTTGGCTTAAAGCAGGACAAACTTCCCAAAACAGATATTGAAGCTCGCGTTGCGCAAATGCTTAAGCTGGTGCATATGGAGCGCTTTGCCAAGCGTAAGCCACATCAGCTCTCTGGCGGCCAACGCCAGCGTGTGGCGCTGGCGCGTTCGCTGGCCAAGCGGCCAAAGCTGCTGCTGCTTGATGAACCCATGGGCGCACTGGATAAAAAGCTGCGCACCGAAATGCAGCTAGAAGTGGTCGAGATCATCGAGCAGGTAGGCGTTACCTGCATTATGGTGACCCACGATCAGGAAGAGGCCATGACGATGGCTGACCGTGTGGCGATCATGGCAGATGGTTGGATCGAGCAGATAGGTTCACCTATCGATATATATGAGAGCCCTGTGAGTCGCATGGTGGCGGAATTCGTCGGCACGGTGAATCTGTTTGAAGGGGAGATCATTGAAGACGCTGCCGACCACTGTCGCATCGTTGCACCCGCGCTTGAGCGGCCTATTTACATTGACCATGGTATTACCACCCAGGCAGTGGATCGTCGAGTGTGGGTCGCGCTTCGCCCTGAGAAGATTTGGTTAACCCGAGAAAGGCCCACTACAGAATACAACTGGGCGGAAGGCAAGGTAGATGATATCGCCTACTTAGGTGGTTTCTCACTGTATTACGTGCGCACGCAGTCTGGTCAGGTGATCAAGGTCAGTATGGCCAATACAGAGCGTCGCGGTGATCGGCCGACCTGGGAAGACAGCGTATATGTCTACTGGGAAGACCACAGCACGATTGTTTTGAACCGCTAGCGTTTTACGCCGCTAACGTCTTGAATTGCAATAGTGGCGCATTTTCTTACCGCGAGGAAACTGCCTTTAATGAAGCCATCTCGTTCTTCAGCACGCTCTTCAGCAATGCTCAAACGCTTGCAACTAGGGCGGCGGGCGGTGATTGCGTTTCCGCTCGTATGGCTAACGCTGTTCTTTTTACTGCCCTTCGCGCTGGTACTTAAAATCAGCTTATCCGAGGCGGCCATTGCCATTCCGCCTTATGGTCCGCTGCTTGAATATGCTGACCAGACGCTTCATGTATTTCTCAATTTAGGCAACTATCTCTACCTGCTAACGGATTCGCTCTATATCGCCGCCTACTGGGGCTCGGTGAAAACTGCCTTTATAGCGACGTTGGTCTGCTTGCTGCTGGGTTATCCAATGGCGTATGCCATGGCGCGAGCCCCGGCACGCTGGCAACTACTATTACTGCTGCTGGTCATGTTGCCCTCCTGGACCTCGTTTTTAATCCGTGTCTACGCCTGGATGGGAATACTTAGTAATAGTGGGTTAATCAATAACCTGCTGATAGGGTTAGGCCTTATTGATTCTCCGCTGCGGATGATGAATACCCAGTTTGCGGTCACCATTGGCATCGTTTACGCCTACTTGCCATTTATGGTGTTGCCGCTGTATGCCCATCTAACGCGCCTGGATAATGCCTTGTTGGAGGCTGCCTCAGATCTGGGGTCCCGCAAACTCAATACTTTTATAAAAGTCACCTTGCCGCTCTCTATGGGCGGTATCGTAGCGGGGTCGATGTTGGTATTTATTCCAGCGGTAGGGGAGTTTGTGATTCCCGAATTGCTTGGTGGTCCCGATACGCTAATGATCGGCAAGGTGTTGTGGGAAGAGTTTTTCCTCAACCGCGACTGGCCCGTAGCGTCAGCGCTGGCCATGGTAATGCTACTGCTGTTGCTGGTGCCGATTGTCTGGTTTCATCGTTACCAGTCCAGGGAGCTTGAATCATGAGCATACGACGGCCTAACTTCTCAACGGTCATGCTGGTGCTTGGCCTGCTGTTTCTGTATCTCCCTATGTTTGTGCTGGTGGTGTATTCGTTTAACGCTTCAAAGTTGGTCACGGTGTGGGCGGGGTTTTCCACTCAGTGGTACGGCGAGCTATTTCGGGACCAGCAGATTTTGTCGGCGGTGTGGACGAGTCTGAGAATCGCGTTTTTCGCTGCCAGTATGGCGGTTTGTTTAGGCACCGTGGCAGCCTTCGTGATGACGCGCTACGGCCATTTCCGTGGCAAGACAGCGCTCTCCAGCATGGTAACGGCGCCGCTGGTCATGCCAGAGGTGATCACCGGGCTATCGCTACTGCTGCTGTTTGTACAAATGGCGCAGATTACCGGTTGGCCAGCCGACCGCGGTATGGCGACGATCTGGATTGCCCACACCACGTTTTGTAGCGCCTACGTGGCGGTAGTGGTCGCCGCGCGCTTGCGTGAAGTGGATCACTCCATTGAAGAGGCTGCCATGGATTTAGGCTCACCCCCGGTGAAAACGTTTTTTTCCATTACGCTGCCGATTATCACCCCAGCGCTGGCAGCAGGCTGGCTGCTGGCTTTCACGCTCTCTCTGGATGACTTAGTGATTGCCAGCTTTGTATCCGGCCCTGGGGCAAATACGCTGCCCATGGTGGTATTTTCATCGGTGCGTATGGGCGTATCACCAAAGATCAATGCGCTGGCTACATTGATTATATTGATCGTATCCCTGGCAACCCTGCTGGCATGGTTCTTTATGCGTCGTAATGAAACCAAGCGCAAGGCGGCTCTACAAGACGTTTAATGAGCATTACAGAACGTCGTCGTCGCGCCCAGCCACCACGCTATCGAGTTCGCCTGTTATCGGTGAGACGATAATCTGAAGCTGGATGGGTGCGCAGCACTGGTGGCAATCTTCCCAGGTGTCGTGGCTGCCCTGGGACGTGTCAATCAGGAAGGTCAGGGGAGAGTCGCAGTAAGGGCAGTGGAAGTCATAATTGACCAGAGCGTCGTCTTGCATTTTTGGCTACCTTTTAAATCGGATGCGCGTAATCAGGCATTTCTAAGCGATTGAGTGTAACAGTGTGTCCGTGAGGTAGGGCATCGTTGGATTGAATCAGGTAGGATATTGGCAGGTTCCTAAAGCAACGCAGTGAGAGTAGCGATGATGTTACGTAACATGGCAGTAGCGGCCCTGGTGGCCTTTCCGATGGTCGCGTTGGCTGAAACCCCCAATGTGACCGCTGGTGAATGGGAGTTTGTAAGTAAAACCAGCGTCAGCGGCGAAATGGAGATTCCGGATCAAACGGAAACCGAGCGTCAATGTATTACCCAGGAAGAGCTTGAGGGAGCCGAATTCGGTTTCATCGAGGAGGAAGAGGGCTGTGAGCTGCTCGATCAGGAGCTGAATGCGGACGGCCTAAGCTATAGCATGGTATGTCGTGCTGAAGGCGGCGAAGCGACCATTGATGGCGAAATGCGTTTTATGGGTGAGCGTATTGAAGGCAGTGTCGACATCCTGACTCAGTCACCCATGGGTGAGTTGAGCATGAACACCGTGATTGAAGGCGAGTATCTTGGCGAGTGTGAGTAATCTCCGCCGCTGAGATAACAGAGCGGTCGTTGACCAAAAGGGCGCCCCACTGGGGCGCCCTTTGTGTTTGCCGCTGTCAGGTGTCTGGACCACCACCTCCAGGTGCGTTTGCAATTTCTTCCTCTAGCCGCCGCTTCACTGCCCCTGGCGAACCAGTGTGGCGGGCAAGTAAGTCGTAAGCCACAGGCACAACAAACAGAGTAAACAGCGTGGCTGAGCCGACCCCCGCCATAATCACGGTACCGATGACCAAACGCGATTCTGCGCCAGGACCCGTTGAGATAATCAACGGGATAGCACCGGCCATGGTCGTCACGGCGGTCATTAAGATCGGCCTTAAACGCGTAACGGAGGCTTCAATCAATGCTGCTCTGAACGCTTGACCCTCATCGCGCAGCTGGTTGGCAAACTCGACGATGAGAATGCCGTTCTTGGCGGCTAGGCCAATTAGCAGCACCAGACCCACTTGGCTGTATATGTTGAGTGATTGGCCGCTTAGCAGTAGCGCAAGCAAAGCACCGCTCATGGCTAATGGCACGGTTAGCATGATCACAAAGGGGTGAACCAAGCTTTCAAACTGCGCCGCTAACACTAAGAAAACCACCAAAGCGCCTAGTATCAGTAGAAAAGCGGTGGCACCGCTGGCTTGCTGGAAGTCGCGCGATGCCCCTGCGACATTGGTTTGGGCCTCTTCAGGTAGCAGCTCAGCGGCGCTCTCCTCTAGATACTCCAGCGCCTCCCCGAGCGGGTAACCATCCGCCAGATTGGCCTCGATAGTAATCGCCCGTATGCGGTCAAAGCGGTTCAAGGTGCTGGCGCCAGCAAAGTCGGAAAGGGTGACGAGACTCGCCAAGGGGATCAGCTCACCAGTGCGAGCCGAGCGCACCTGAATATTATCCAACGCCCGTGGGCTATTCTGGCTACCGCGATCACCCTCTAAAATCACATCGTACTCTTCGCCGTCATCCACATAGCGGGTGACATTGCGTCCGCCGAGTAGCACTTCCAGGGTTCTGCCAATTTCCGTGACCGTCACGCCAAGTGAAGCGGCGCGCTCGTAGTCAATGTCTACCCGCAGCTGGGGTTGGGTTTCGTTATAGTTACTTTCAAGCGCCATTAAACGTGGATTGTTCTCACGCACATGATTCATGAGCCTATCGCGCCATAGCGCTAACTCTTCGTAGTTGCCGCCACCCAGCACAAATTGAACGGGTTTTTCGGTGCGCTGACCAAAGCCTTGGCGCATCACCGGGAAGGCTTGTACGCCCGGCAGCGTGCTGAGGGTTTGGCGCACCTCTGCCATGATGTCCCAGGCGCTACGACGACTACCCCAGTCGGCCATGTTGACGATGATAAAGCCGCTATTAAAGTTCTCGATATTGCCGTAGCCGCGTGGCGCGCGAACCACCACACGCTCTAACTCGCCGCTCTCGACCAGCGGCGTCATGCGGGCCTCGATTTCATCCATATAGTCCATCATGTAGTCGAAGGTAGCCCCTTCAGGGCCATTCACCAGTACGATAAAGTTGCCGCGGTCTTCCTGAGGGGTATATTCATTCGGTAACGCCGTGGCTAACCATGCAGTAGCTGCAATCAGCAGTATAAACATGGCCACTACCAGCCAGCGCATTTTGAGCATCCACTCTAGCGCCGTTTGATAGCGGCGTTGGGTACCGCTTAGCAACCACTGAACGGCTTTGCCAATGCGACTGTCGTGCATGCCTGGCTTCAGAATTTTAGACGCCATCATCGGTGTGAGCGTCAGTGCTAATAAGGTAGAGACCACGACCGCGGCGGCCATGGTAAGCGCGAATTCTGAAAACAGCCGCCCGATATCGCCTTGCAGCATACTCAGGGGCACGAATACCGCTACCAGGACAAGGGTGGTGGCGATAACCGCAAAAGCAATTTGGCGGGTGCCGCGAAAGGCCGCTACCAAGGGGGTTTCGCCATAGTCGTGCATGCGCCGATTAATGTTCTCAAGCACTACTATCGCGTCATCGACAATCAGGCCAATCGCCAGCACCAGCGCTAACAGCGTTAACAGGTTGATCGAGAAGTTCATGGCGGCCAGGGCGGTAAACGCACCAATAACGGCAATCGGGACAGTGACCGCTGGCACCAGCGTGGTACGTAGGTTACCCAGAAACATAAAGATCACGACGACAACAAGACCCATGGCAATAAACAGTGTCATTACCACCTGCTCAATAGCCCCTGAAACGAACAGCGAAGCATCGTAGTTCAAACTCAGTGACATGCCTTCTGGCAGCGTGCCCTGTAGCCGCTCAAGCTCCACCTGAACCGCTTCAGAGAGCTCAATCACGTTGGCCGTAGACTGCATGATCATGCCAAGCCCCACCATGGGGACACCGTTAGAACGGAATACCGAGCGATCCTCCACCGCGCCGACTTCTACCCTAGCAACGTCAGCCAGGCGAACCAGATAGCCATTTTCGCCCTGGTTTTGAGGAGAGGTGAGGGCGAGGCGCTGAAAGTCTTCGGCGCTAGCAAAGCTGCGCGGAAGTCGGACAATAAATTGGCGATCTTCGGATTCAATCGAGCCTGCGGGCAGTTCCACATTCTCGGCCCGTAGCGAATCTTCGATATCGCTTACGGTAAGCCCTCGCGCGGCGAGGGCGTTGCGGTCTAGCCAGACACGCATGGCATAATCGCTGCCGCCACCGACACGAACCCGTGCCACGCCTGGCTGAACCGAAAGGCTGTCGACCAGAAAACGGTTAGCGTAATCGGTCAGCTCGGTAATGGAGTAGTCTTCGCCGGAAAGGCTTAGCCACACCACGATCTCTTCGCTGCTATCGGCTTTGGTGACCTCAGGGTTGTCAGCATCATCGGGAAGGTTGCGCAGCGCGCCAGAGATGCGGTCGCGAATATCGTTGGCGGCGGCATTGATATCCATATCAATGTTAAATTCGATTTCAATCTGAGAGCGGCCATCCTCGCTACGCGAGGTGATTAACTCTATGCCTTCCACCCCGGCAATCCGGTCTTCAAGCACTTGGGTGATACGTGTTTCGACGACGTTGGCCGAGGCGCCCGGGTAGCGAGTATCAATGGTGACGACCGGTGGGTCGATAGTGGGGTACTCTTGCAGCGGCAGGCGATTAAGCGCTAACAGACCAAAGGCGATAATCAGCGCTGCAATGACCATCGCCAGTACTGGGCGCTGAACGGAGATATCCGATAGACGCATTAGCGGTCGGCCTCCAGCAGCGCTCGAATACCTGTCTCGTCATCGGCGATGCCGATTACCCTCGCTTCTTGGCCATCGCGGGCAAGCTGTAGGCCATGAACGACAATTAAATCGTCGGCTGCCAAGCCCTCAAGAATTTCCACCTCGCCATTGCGACGCTCGCCGATCTTAACTTCACGCTGGGCCAGACGCGTGCTGCCATCAAGCTGTTCGATAAGCATGACAAAATGACGATCACCGCTAGGTTCGATCGCGGCTTCAGGAATCACGATGGTGTCACGCACTCGCTGCTGAACGATGACTTCCATTAACATGCCTGGGCGCAACCGACCGTCAGCGTTATCGAGTTCAGCGCGGACGTTGACGCTGCGAGTGACCGGGTCTACGCGAGTGCCAATGGTAGCGATATCACCGCTAAAGATGTCATCAGGAAAGGCGGCGGTGGTGGCATTCAGCATCAAACCGGGTGAAAGGCGGCCCAGAAACACCTCGGGTACGCTGAAGTCTAATTTCATCACATCGAGCTTATCAAGGGTCACTAAGTCCATCCCTGGGGTGACCAGAGCGCCGACGCTGATGTTACGAAAACCAACGCGGCCACTGAAGGGCGCTTTTAACTGGTAATTCGCTAGCTGTGCTTCAATGGCTTGAATGTCAGCATCAGCCTGACGCAACCGAGATTGGCTATCTTCAACATCAGCCCTAGCGGCTAAATTGCGCTGTTGAAGCTGCGAAGCGCGACCCGATGCATTCCGGCGCTCTTCACGCAGCGCCTGGGATGCTCTCAGCAGAGCCTGCTCTTCAGCATCTTCCAGGCGAATAAGCAGTCGCCCCTCTTCGACCTGCTCACCGTCCTGGAAATTGATTTCGGACACAATTTCCGTGACGGTGGCAGATAGCGTGACGCTCTCATCGGCACTGAGTGTACCCAAGGCTTCCAAAGGGTCGGACCATGTGGTCATAACCGCTCGCGTACCGATGACTGAAGGGGCGGTTTGAGCATACGTCACATGAGATAACAGCAGCGCGATGGGAATTAGAGCGATGCGGGTAAGCAGTCGTCTGTGAAAGGGCAAATGCATAGTGTTCTCAGCGTTAGTAATATTTATACAATTATTGTATAGAGTAATTTATCAATGTAATAATTTTTAAGGGCCTGTCCCTGCTAGAATGCCTACCTTTTAACGCGTGAGTCGCCCCAATGAGCCTTCTTTTACGAGCTATTTATTATGGTCTATGACGTCGTGATCATCGGTGCTGGCGCGGCGGGCTTAATGTGTGCGGCGCAAGCGGGCTACTCCGGTAAGCGGGTTCTAGTCCTTGATCATGCTAATAAAGCGGGCAAGAAAATTTTGATGTCCGGTGGTGGCCGCTGCAACTTTACCAATCTTGGCACGACGCCACAGCACTTTTACTCATCAAACCCTTACTTTTGTATCTCAGCGCTTAAGCGATATCGCCCAGAACACTTTGTAGAGCTGGTAGAACGGCATGGCGTTGAGCATGTAGAGAAAACCCCAGGGCAGCTGTTTTGTGCGACTTCGGCCAAAGAGATTGTCCGCACGCTGCTTACTGAGTGTGAGTGGGCGGGGGCTGAGGTAAAACTTAGCACCCAGATCACCCGTGTCGAAAGGCAGGATAGTGCCATGCGGCTAGCGACTTCGATAGGTAAAATCGATGCCGGTGTGGTGGTGGTGGCGAGCGGTGGGCTCTCCATTCCAAGCATGGGCGCGACAGGTTTTTGGCTACGACATCGCACGTCAATTTGGCCTGGAGGTATTTGATACACGCCCCGGCCTGGTGCCATTTACGCTTAGTGACACATGGAAAGTGCGCGCTGCCGAGCTTTCAGGATTGAGTGTGCCGGTCGCTGTCAGTGCTGAAAACCGCCGCTTTGTTGACCCTATGCTGTTTACTCACCGGGGCCTGTCAGGGCCAGCGATGCTGCAGGTCTCCAGTGTCTGGCAGCCGGGTGGGAGCATAACGGTTGACTTGCTGCCCGATGAAGATGTGGCGCAGTCGTTACGTGTGGCTCGGGAAGAGACGCCAAAACGCCAGCTGTCGACGTGGCTTGGTGAGCGCTTCCCAAAGCGCTTGGCACAAGCGTTGCTTGAGTGGTATCCCGACCATGATCCTGCACGACCACTGGCTCAATATGCTAACGCATCGCTGGATGAGTGGGCGGGTAGGCTCAACGCTTGGCAACTGAAGCCAGCTGGAACTGAAGGGTGGCGAACTGCAGAGGTAACCATGGGAGGCGTAAATACCGATGCTATCTCCTCCAAAACGTTTGAAGTGAAAGCGTTGCCACAGCTGCGGTTTATAGGTGAGGTTCTGGATGTGACGGGAGAACTTGGGGGGGTATAACTTTCAGTGGGCGTGGGCGAGTGGGGTAGCCTGCGGGCAATCCTGTTAGGCAACCCCACTCATCCTGGGCATTCGCATTGAGCTTTACGTAGCCACTTTGGCTAATAATTTAAGCTTCTTAAATAACATATAACCTGCGAGCGCTTTTCTACCGGCCGCCATGGCGCCACCAGGGTGGCGCATCATTTTGAACGCGGCAAATCCGCCAACAGCGTAAAGCGGTAGCCTGAAACTTTTCCAACTTTGATCCAGTGGCGAAGCAGCGTGCTGCAAATATTCGCTATCGACCAAAATATCAATACGTTGCTGTTCCAACTCCGCCAATAGCTGGGCTTTGCGCTCAGCGCGGCTCAATGGTTTAGTGCCGGGTTTAACGGTTTCTGCGGATGGTTTCATCACTTGGCTCCTCAAGCAAAGCTCGATCAGCGGCAAGCTGTTTGAGTGTTTCTTTTAAAAGCGAGTGACGCTTAGACTGGCGGATAGCGATAATTGCAAGCAGTAAGCTAGCGCCTATCAACACCCCCGCACTGATCGCAATGGCTGTAAGGCGATAACTATCCCAAAACAGAACCACGATTAGGGCCGTCAGAGTGGCAATGCCTAACAGCAGCAGCAATAAACTTGCCCCTGCCAGCAGGAGAAGAACCATTAAGCGGGCACGCTCTTCTTCTAACTCAAACACCGCCAAACGCAGGCGGGTTTCGCTATTAGCTATCAGCGAATTCAGCAAACGTTTGGCGGCAGAGAAGACGCGTTGGGTTGGACCCAAAGCCATTAGCGACGACCGAGCAGCATACCCACAACCATACCTGCTGCTGCACCAATACCAATACTCGTCCAAGGGTTCTCATGAACGTAGCGGTCACAGGCATCAGCTTGATGAGTTAGTGAGTCACGCGTTTCGTCATAAATGCGCTCACCACGTGCTTCAAGGCGCGCGCGGGTATCTTTAAGGCGACGTTCTGCACGGGTACGAAGATCGTGCATTTCTCCGCTGGCATCTTTGGCTGTCGCGTTGACCAGCTCTTCAACGGTTTCGCTTAAATGGCGCAGATCATCTTTAAGTTGATCGGCTTGAGTAGAATAAGTGGGCTGACGTTTGGCCATGGAGTCTTCCTTTGACGAATGAAATTTAGGGCAGCTACAAGCATAGCAGCCACACGCTAACAGACAAGCAAATGCACCTATCGGTTCAACCCTGTTGCGCTAAACAAGGGATTTAAACTAAACCCTAGGCTAAGGCGATGCACGCGATGATCATAATCGATCATGCTTTCACCGTACCCATAATAGTACTGTACATGGGCTCGCAAACTGTTGAAAGCAGGCCAGCTGTAATCTATCTGTGTGCCAATATTGCCAGCGCTAGGGTTACCGCGTAACTGACCGCTCACTTCATGATTATTGTTCAGGCGCTTTGCAAGACGTACATCGCCGTACCCCATGTAGCGTTCGATATCTGGGTTGTCATCGTCCTCGTCTGATTCTGGTACGCGCCAATGAGGTGCCAGAGTGAACGCCCAGTCACCACGCTGAAAGGTACTTTCTAGATAAACACGGTTCCAACTGCGCGAAAGCGGTGAAGAGCGGCCATTAGATTGATGATTAATAGCCACTCGATTACGCGTATTTACCCAACCCAGCGCCTCCCAAGCATTGTCGAAATCGATAAAAATTTCGGGCTCGTAGTTAGTCTCGCGAAAGGGCGACGAGGCATCGGTGTTATAAGCCTGCCACCAGCTCCGCTGGGTGTAACCGAAAAAGACATCGCCGTACTCACCAAACACCTGTTCGGCGAGATTCACCTTGGCACTGAACTGAAATTTCAGCTCCACGCTGTCCGCCGAGGCATCTTCCGAAATACTGCGGAAGCTTTCACGGTTCTGGTTCGCGTTATAGCTGACCGGAAACAGGTAATTGGTACGGTGTGTGGTGATTGAAAACGGGTTTCGGCTCGACTCTTGCTCAAGCTCACGGCGTTCGCTTAAGTCTTCCCGCGCGGCCTCTACGGGTAACGGTTCGAACGGCATGCCTTGTGCGGCATCGGCAGGATTTTCTACTTGCTGCAGCTGTTGACGCAAATCATACAGTTCAGCGTTGAGCGCACGGATACGCGCTTCGATTTCCTGCTGAGACTCAGCCAGGGCATTTGCACTAAATGTAGCAAGGCTCAGCAGAACAATTAGTTTTGTTAACGACAGTTTTCGGGTGACCATCAAGGTGACTCGCAAAATGAATGAATAGGCAAATGCCATGGTTGTTTCTATCACGCCGCCTGCGGAAGTCAACACCTCTGATTGCGCTGGCTATCAGAACGTCTGACAATAACCTTATTATCCGTATCTGCGGAACTATCGATGTCAACGAGGCATATGAAACGTGGTTAGATGCGCCTGTAAGTGGATCGTAACGTGTTTATTCTTGCTGCTGGTCATTAGCAGTACAGCGAACAATCTAGCCCACGCCGCACTACAGGCCAACATGCTTGAGCGCGTGCCGGAACAGAATGAGCTGGCCACAAGGCTTGCCCAGCTGGAAGCGCTTGAGGGTGCCTTGACCGCTCAACAGACCAGCGATAAAGAAGCCTTAGAGTCAGCGCTTGAAGCTTATGAGCGGTTAGCCTCTGTGGACGAGCGACTTGCGGCGCTGGATACGCGCGTAGAGCAAGCTCCAGAACTACTAACAGATCTGCAGCGTGAGCTGAACGAAGCTGAAGAAGCTTCGCAACAGCTTTCCGTTGCCGACTTGAGCGACCGCCCACTCGACGAGCTGGAAACACTGCAAACGGAAGCAGTGGTCGAGCTTCAGCAGTTGCAAAGTCAGCTAGCAGAAGTGAACTCTCAACTCCTGGCAGCGCAAACACTCCCAGAACGCGCCCAACAATCCATCGCTGAAACTCTCCAGCGCGCGGAGAGTTTACGCCGACAACACGATGAGCGCGAGGCTTTGCTAGCGGATCGTCAACTTTCTGCACTCAGCGATGCACGGCTTATCCAATTACGCCTTGAACGCGCCCTTGCCGATCGTGAAGTGAGCTTTTACCAGCGCGAGCTAAGTGCCAACAGCCGACTTCGTGAGTTAGCCCAGGAGCGACGCGATGTGCTGATGCTGCAGATCGATTATCAAGAGCAGCAGCTTAATATGTTGCAAGGCGTGATAGACCGTCAGCGCCGATTGGCCTCTGAACAAGCGATTGCCGATGCCGCCCGGGATAATCCGTTAATTGCCGCAGGGCATCCAGTGGTGGTGCAAGCTCAGCAAACCAATCAAACATTAAGCCTCGAACTGCTGAGGGCAACAGATCGCGCTAATAGCGTTGTACGCGAGAATATCGAAGCCCAGCGTCAGTTGGAGCATGTACGTCAACTGCAGCGCAGCCTGAATGAACAAATTGAAGCGATCCGGGGTAGTCAACTGCTGTCGCGAATTCTACGCGAACAGCGCCAATCCCTTCCCCCATTAGTCGCACGTCGAGATTTGCAGGATGAAATTGCCGACCTGCGTTTGAAGCAGTTTGATTTGGTTCGCCAGCGCGACCAGTTACGCCAAAGTGACCAGTTTGCCACGCAGCGTCTGGCAGAGGCGGGCATAGAGGCAACGCCTGGATTAGTCGATTCACTCTCTCGTCTTTATCAATCACGTCGTGAGCTGGTCGAGCAACTGGAGCAGTCCTACGGCAGTTTGCTGAGTGCGGCAATTGAGCTGCAGCTTAATCAACAGCAGCTATTAACGACGACTAGCGAGCTGCGCGAAACCATTGATGAACAGCTATTTTGGGTCGCTAACAGTCGCCCTCTGGACTTTAACTGGCTGCGTCAATTGCCCAGTAATTTATTTCAGAGTGGCAAGAGGGAGAGTGGCGCGCCATTTTGCCCACCCGTTGGCAAGGGCTCTCTTGGGAGGTTCTCAAAGGGGCTCCGATAGTATTGTTGGGCCTGGTATTAATGGGCCTGCGTCGAACAATCAAGGCTCGTCTGGCCACTTTGCACTCACAAATTGGCCGCTTGAAAAGCGATACGCAGTTACATACCCCTAAAGCGGTACTGATGAATGCGCTGCTAGCGCTTTCTGGCCCAATGGCGTTAGCGGGTATTGGGGTTGGTTTATTAAGCGCAGCGGGGCCGTTGGCAACTAGTGTTGCTCCGGCACTGCTTCAGTTAGCCCTGAGTTGGGGCGTAGTGGCATGGGTGCGCCGGCTATTGGTTCCTGATGGTGTGGCTGAGCGTCATTTTACCTGGTCACCTCAATACACGGCTCGCTTACGCCAACTACTAGGGGGGGTTAGGGGTTGCTTTAGTACCTGTTATTGCCATTGCGGCGATGTCGGGCCAGATGGAAACCCCGTTAGCTCTGCGCCCCGTTGCTTTAGCGTTACTCTCGCTAGGTTTGATTGCGATGAGCTGGTGGCTGGCGCAGTTAATACTGGCGCATATCCCCATTTTCGGCGTTCATTTGTTTCGCCTGTTTTTGGGGCTGGCGATGGCATCGGTGCCGCTGATTCTTCTGGGATTGGTGGTCTGGGGTTACGAATACACCGCGCTGCGATTAGTAGGGCGCTTTGCCATTACTCTTTACCTGTTAGGGCTATGGGTGGTTGTGGAAGCAACGTTGGTGAGAAGCCTTGCCGTAGCCGCGCGTCGACTCGCCTATCGACGTGCGCTGGCGCGACGTCGAGCTCAGGTGCAAGAAGGTGCAGAAGGGGGGCTGGAAGTCGTAGAAGAACCTCCGCTTGATATGGCGCAAATCAATAGCCAGTCGCTACGGCTTTCCAAGCTAATTGTGTTGATTGGCTTTAGTGCTCTGCTTTATCTGGTCTGGGCAGACTTGCTTTCAGTGCTTGGCTATCTGGACAACGTGTCACTATGGGAGGCGCAAGAGGGGGATCTGGTTGATAACGCATTATCGATATCGGACATCTTTGCTGCCCTGCTGATTGTCGCTATTACGTTTATCATGGCGGGCAATTTACCTGGCCTGTTAGAAGTAATGGTGCTATCCCGGCTGTCACTGAAACAAGGCAGCGCCTATGCGATTAGCTCGCTGCTCTCCTACACCATTGTGGGCACGGGGATTGTGATGGGGTTATCGACCCTTGGCGTTTCCTGGGACAAGCTGCAGTGGCTGGTGGCCGCTCTAAGTGTAGGCTTAGGGTTTGGTTTGCAGGAGATTTTCGCCAACTTTATATCCGGTTTGATCATACTGTTCGAGCGGCCGATTCGTATTGGCGACACGATCACTATTGGTAATTTGCACGGTACCGTCAGCCGTATCCGCATCCGGGCGACCACAGTTACAGACTTTGATCGTAAAGAGATTATTATCCCCAATAAAACCTTTGTCACCGACCAACTGATCAACTGGTCGCTGTCGGATAATATCACCCGTGTGGTGCTTACCTATGGCGTGGCTCACGGCTCGGATATGCCTACGGTACACCAGCTGCTACGCAAAGCGGCAGATGAAAATCCACGCGTTCTGACGGATCCTGAGCCACAGGTTTTCTGTCTAAGCTACGGACAGCACAGCCTTAATTTTGAGTTACGTATTTTCGTCAACGACTTGCTTGACCGCCTTTTTGCCGCTGATGAAATTAACTGTCGGGTAGATTCACTGTTTCGTGAAGCGGGAGTGCGCGTGGCATTTGAGCAAATGGATGTATGGCTACACCCTGATCAGGGGGAGGCCATAAAAGTGCAGTCCGCTAATCATCTAACGCCTCCTTCCTCGACTTAATGCGCTTTTAAGCCTCGTATTTTACGGTCCTCTTACAGCGTGAAGGAGAAACTCCCGATTGCCATCGCCGCCGGTAATCGGGCTCTCCTGCCAGTGGCGTATGGTAAATCCGCAGGCGTGACAAGTGCTGCGAATATTAGCCTCAACGTCGGCATAACGTTTAGCGTCGCGCACCACACCATGTTTATCCAGTGCCCCTGGATTCAGCTCAAATTGAGGTTTAACCAGTGAGATCAATTGCCCCCCTGGCGGTAGCAGAGCGGCAATTTCGGGCAGAATCAGCGTTTGCGATATAAACGACACATCCATAATGGCGCGATCGACGGGGTGGGCAGCAAGTACGCTTTTTAGTGTTTCATCGCTGCTCATATAACGCGCATTCAACCCTTCCAAACAGGTCACCCGTGGGTCGCTACGCAGTGCGGGTGCCAACTGCCCATGGCCAACTTCGACGCCAATGACATGGCGGGCGCCAAAGCGCAGCGCGCAGTCTGTGAAGCCCCCGGTTGATTGGCCAACATCGAGAATTGCGTGGTCGTCAAAGCGTAGTGCAAGCGTCTCCAGCACTGCCTCAAGCTTTAATCCGGCACGGGATACATAGCGCTCCTCTGGGTCATCTTCCACTTCAAAACGAGTATCTTCGGGCCACTTTTCAGACGCTTTAATTAACGCTTTGCCATTAACTGCGAGACGAATCCGGCCATGCCGAATAAGCCGCTGGGCGCGGGTACGCGAATTGGCCAGCCCTTGGCTGACCAATAGTTGATCGAGTCGCATCATCATGAATCAGTCTGTCGTTAAAAGGGCTGCTTATTCTACATCCGGAGGAGCATTAGGGCCTTGATCGGCCTGTAGTTCGACAGGCGGTAAGCGCGATGCCCCCCAGCTACGGTGCAGGTAATATTTAACATTCTCCAGCTCCTCATTGGTGACAGATATTATTTCACCGCGTTCGAGTGGGTCGTAATGATAAATATACAGCCGCGATGCAAAGCGTTCGAATGGCAGTGATGCTTCACCAAAGCGTTCACCGTTACCCGATGTGCTGACAATGACGCCGTCGCCCCAATCCTGTCCGCTATCATTGTTGGGGTTATAAAAATAGACCCGCATGACGTCAGAAGGGTCGAGAGATGCCCGCAATATGGTAATCGCATGCCAGCCAATAAAGCGCGCTGCGCTATCGGTGACGGCAATGCCCGCTGGCTGAGGATGAATCAGCGGTTGGTTGCCGTTGTAATAGGGGTGGTAGCTGGCGTAGAAGTGGCGCACGAAATCATCCACATCGCTTAACTGACCGGTGGCAACATCAACATTGATGCGGAAACCACGCCCAGACCACCAACCATGAAATTCAGGATTCACCCAGCGGTGAGGGTCGCCCTCCCGGCCAATGCAGCGTCGGCCCATCTCGGCATAAATGCGATCCAGATGTGGCACCACAATCAGCGAAACAGGGTCTAAATCCATCGGTAGTTCAGTCGCAACGCCGGAAAGGCTCTCCATGGATGAGATGGCCTGCCCCTCAAAGTGCATAATGATTTCGTCATCGCGTGCCGCCCACGCCACCATCTGCAGCAGATAGTCTGGGTCATTATAGGCCCACATGGAGAGGGCGCGTGCCGATTGGCAGGTTGGGTTATTGCCCTGGCCCACGCCAAGCGGTAGTCCCAGCATGCATAGCACGCCTTCAATAAGGCGAGCCCGTGGGGAGACGATGTCACCATACGCGATAGTTAGCCGCGACTGTGCCCACTCGGAGAGCGGTAGGTTGAGTTGGCGCCACATCGCTGGCGCTACCGGGGGTTGGTAGAGAATACCGCGCTCAAGCATCAGCGCCAGGCCATACACCGCTTGTGCAGTGGCAGGGTATACACCGCCACGAATAAGCGCTTGAACCAGCTCCCGATAGCAGAGTAGGCAATCACGCCCGGTAGACGACAAGCCCAGTGCTTCAGAGAGTAAGTGATCCCCCTCTTCAAGCAGGTGGCGTAGCAGTACAGCGTGATAGGGCGATACTAGGCCGGTATCGTGCATTGCTCTGGCAAAGCCGGTGGACTCAGCCTGCAGCGCCGCCTGATCCATATGCTCCAAGCGATCGCGATAAACATCGACGCCAGGATCTTCCCGGCAGGCCTGAGTAGGCCCGTAAAGCGAGCTGACCAAACGGTCGGCGCCCTGGCCGCTGGCGCCCAGATCAATTGCCGGGTTGGCTTGGCACAGCGCGATTTGAGTGATCATCTGTTTGATCGCATCAACCTGGATAGGACGCTGCTTTAAAATGCGCCAAATCTCATCAATCAGTTGATCAACAATATGTTCGTAGCCAATACGATCGGCTAAATGTTGGAAAAGATGGCGAGGAATGGTCGCCAGTCGCCCCTGGGTTTCCCGCTCTGCTTCGCTGGGCGGTAAGAACAGCAGCCATAAATTAATCGCCATTACCTGGGTAAGGTAATGGTGCGCATGGTCTGCAGAAATCAAGGGATGAGCAAAGTCGCTTTTAGCGACAGCGAGGAGCCGAAGCTCGCTTAATGCTTCGATGACGACCACATTCGCATCCGCGCTTTTCAGCGAGAAAGTCGTCAGGGTCGGCACTAGATATTGGGGAGTTTCCCAATCGGAGCCCAAAAACACACCAGCGTCCTCAAACGCTTGCGCGCGGGACTCCAGTGCTTCACAACCGCCATCCTGAAGGAGTATTCGCCGCGCAGTATCCATGACTCGCGGCAGCTTGGCGGGCTTTGAGAAGGCGGGCGCCTGCGTAAGCAGGCGCACGGCGTCATCAAATTTGCTCAATAGTCCATTGAGCTTGCTATCTTCCTGAGAAGACGTAACTTGATCAGTCTCCACGGTGACTCCTTATCCCAGCATTAGCGGGGATTATACATAGAAGTCGAGGTCTTCTTGGCGTTTTAACAGATCGCGAATCGTATGCGCATCTTCGCCTTTAAAGTAGACCAGACCCCAATGGGTACCAAACGCGGTGCGTTTAGTAACGGTTTCTTCTACTGGTGAGGTTAGCTCATGAGACTCAAAGTAGGGGTGATCTTCGGTCTCTTCGGGAATTTCCAAGCGGCTGACCACACGACGGCGTGGGTAAACGCCAAAGCAACCGGCAAAGCCGTCGGCATCGACCACTTCTTTCGGGAAAAAAGTTGGCCACTTCTTGTTTGGTGGTTTTTTGGGTCGAACACCAGCATAGACGCTTGATAAGCATTGAAGCCATAAACACGCTCTAACAGTTCGAAAACTTTGAAGCCGGGCGGACGATACGCCACTTCACCAAAGTACATCTCACCATCGCTGGTGACAAAGTATTCGGGGTGGATCAAACCAAACTCAATGTCGAATGCTTTGATCAACTTTTCAATTTGTTGAGTGATCTGCTCGCGGTAAATCTCAAGCTCAGGCGACGCGGGCACAAATACCGAGTAACCCAGGGTCACGTACTCCGAGATATTCAAGAAGGCGATTTTGCCATCATGAATCCACGCTTCAACGGCAAATTCCCAACCGTCCAGGTGAGATTCCATTAACACCGGGAACTCTTCGTCGGGGATGGTATCCACTTCATCAGGCGTACGAATAACGCGGTGGCCTAAACAGCCCGCTTTATCAAACGCTTTGAGGTGAATTGGGTCGTTGGGGTCGCCATCTAACTTGAGTAGTGTCTGGTTAACGCGCTTGAGGAAGCGCACCACGTCTTCTTTATCGTGGGCTTCTTCGAAGATACCGACGCGGATGCCGCCTAGCTGGGCGCGACGCTTCATCAGCGCCTTGTCGCGTAACAGCAGTGACTGGCCATAAATACGTGGATTATCAAGTAGCAAAGAGTTGATAGCTCCAGCCCACTCTACCGTTTCTTCGTAGAGGGGGATCGCGACATCAACACCTTTTTCTTTAAGCGTCTCGGCGATTTCCATTGAGCGATCATTGAGACGCTCAAAATTCCAAGGCACGTACGGAATGTCATGTTTTTGGCAATACTCTTCCGCCCAGTCAGGTGCAATCACAATGTAGCGGCGATCAAAATTCTCGGCCGCTTCAATCGCATTGAGGCTCCAGCCTAATAAAGCAATATAGCCCTTATTTGGATCCTTTTGCATGTAGATGACTCCTACTTGGTGAATAAACAGAATTGCCAAATTACTTGCCTTACCATACACGAGGCGGGCATTAGCGGCTAATGAGTGCATTGTCCGCAGCATTAACGCAGCCCCTTTCTACAGGCTTAGCTTGAAGGCGTAGCGTTAGGAATATGGTAAGCTAGGCGGTTCAACTTCATGTACAAATGGCAAGAGGGATAGGCCAAGATGGCGGCCAAGCCGATCTACCGTGTGGTGGTTCACCAACAGGGTGAAATTTGGGATTTATACGTCCGAGAGATATTCCAGAGCGAACTCTGGGGCTTTATTGAAGTCGAGGAGTTTGTCTTTGACGATGCTTCACGGGTAGTGGTTGACCCTGCGACTGAAAAATTGCAGCGAACCTTCGAGGGTGTCAAGCGTAGTTACTTACCATTAAATGCTATTGTGCGCATTGATGAAGTAGAGCGTGAGGGGCCATTGAAAGCGGTTAAAACTGATGCCCGAGTAGCAGAGTTCCCCCGTCCCTTTACGCTGCCACCGCGCGGCGAAGGGTAAGCGTATGAGACAAGCGCACCGCTAAGTTAGGCGATAAGCGCTGTTGGCTTCGTCCGCCTTGCAGCGTTTTTAATCAGGACATGATGTCATGCACGTAAATAAAATTCGTTTTCGAAATTACGCCGCTGCGGCCGGCGTTTTGCTAAGTGTGGCGAGCATTAATGCTAACGCCCAATCTGACAACCAGGCGTGGGTGACCGACGAGTTGAGTACCTACGTGCGTAGTGGCCCAACGGACGGTTATCGCATCATCGGCACGTTGAATGCCGGTGAGCAGGTCGATGTTCTTGAAACCAGCGGGAATTACACCCGCGTTCGTAACAGCGATGGCAATGCGGTCTGGGTATTGAGCGAAGAGCTTCAGCAGACACCCAGCGCCGTCGAGCAGTTACCCGCGTTAGAAGCACAGGTAGAAGAGTTAACTGCCGAGCTTGATGGCATCAATGAGGACTGGGAGCAGCGCGTTTCCTCAATGACAGAAACCCTTGAGGTTCGTGAGCGCCGCATTGCCGAGCTTGAAGCAAGTAACCAAGAGCTGGATAGCCAGGCCGAGCAGTCACGTCAGCAGGTGAGAGGGCTTCAGGCCCGCTTGGAAACTCAGGAAGAAGATCTCCTGATGCGCTACTTCATGTACGGCGGCGGTGTGGCTGGCGCAGGTCTATTGGTTGGCCTAATTGTGCCGCATTTGCCGCGTCGGCGTAAAAAACGTGATCGTTGGTTTTAATCGCGCGCAGCGCACATGCACGTAGGGCGCATTCAAAACAAGGTGGCTAAACCATGAGCGATCAGTGGCGCAAGCGTTGGCAAGAAGGGCGTATCGGCTTTCACTTGCAGCAGGCGCACCCAGCGCTATTGCGCCACTGGGCATCGCTTGGCGTTGCTCGGGGTACCAAGGTGTTGGTGCCGCTGTGCGGTAAAAGCCTTGATATGCGCTGGTTGGCAGATGATGGGTATCCGGTGCTGGGCATTGAGTTTGCCCCTGAGGCCATTGAACAATTTTTGGCCCAGCGCAGCACGTCTGTGTCTCGGTATCGTCAGGCCGGGTTCAATATCGCCCGCCAGGGTAGTGTTGAGCTCTGGTGTGGGGATTTTTTTCCATCTGCATATTCAGCAGGCTGCAGAGATTGGGGCGTTCTATGATCGCGCCTCTTTAATTGCGCTGCTACCGGCGTCTCGCCAGCGCTACGCGTTTCACCTTGCGCAGTTGGTGCCGCCCGGTGCCAAGGGTTTACTTATTAGTTTGGCGCATGGCGAGGGCGATGCCGGGCCTCCTTATAGTGTTCCCGCCAGCGAAATTGAAAGTTTGTTTACTCCTAACTTCACCCTAACGTTTCTTGAACAGGGCAGCGCTGATGAGCGGGGCCGAACAGAGAGCGTGTGGGCGCTAGAACGGCGCGGGCCGCGTCTCTAGAAAGAGACGCGGCCCGCGGCTGTGGTGCTTAGATAAAGAAAGATACCTTAGCGTGCAAGTAAACGGCCTAGCTCTGGGTCGCTAAAGGCGCGGTTCATGCCATCGCTCAGTAGATCGCTAAGCATCCGGGCATTACTGTCGGCACCGGGTTTGAGGGCGTAGCCCTGAGTACGGCGCGAGGTGTAAGTGCCTGTGTAAGTGGTGCCTTTGTTTTGAGCGATAGCGCGGAAAACCCCTTCCAGACGCGCTTCGTCCACCAGTGGCTGGCCGCTATCGCCACGTGCGTAGTTCAGGCTGGCAAGTTCCAGCGTTAAACTCGGGCGTCCTTCGGCTTGCTCAGAGGTTGGGTTGAAGCCCATATCGCGAACCGCCCGCTCGGCCTCTTCTTGGAGGCGTGGGATCAACTCATGGCTACTCACGGTGATGTGCGCTGTCGACATGCCGCCTCCAGCACGATTACCAATAATGTCGCTCTCGCGGCCATCCTGGGCAATCACCGTGACCTGCTGACCTGAGCCGACTTGCGGCACCTCTGCGCTGCGCTCAGGGCTAAGTTGTAAATATTGTGGGCTAGCACAACCGGCTAGCCAGGCACTGGCCAGCAGTACACCTGAAATCCGTAAAAAGTGACGCCGAAGCATGGTCTTCCTCCGCTATGGCTAAAAGGTCAGTATAACGCGGGTAACGCGCTGGCGGTATGTTCTGGCAACGCAAGTTTTACCGCCAGTAGGTAAGATTGCTGCGTTTCTATAATCTCAGCAATCACCAAAGGTGGCTTCATACATCGGGTATCGAGGAGGTGATGTTTATGTCGAGTAACGACCTGTTTCAAAACGACGATATGAAGTCGATTAATCTGCTTCCTCGGGACGGGGAGGCCTACTATTACGGCAATATCCTGGATGCTGCCACAGCCGCTATGTATTTCGATAAATGTGTTAGCGAATTAAGCTGGGAACATGACCGGGCGTTTATCTATGGCAAAGAGATTGTCACCAAGCGAAAGATGGCGTGGTATGCGGATGATCCGGTTGCCTATACGTACTCTGGGTATACTAAGATGGCGCTGGTTTGGCCTGATTTCTTGCGTGAAACTAAGCAACGGGTAGAGAGCCACTGTGGAGAAGTGTTTAATTCTTGCCTGTGTAATTTCTATAGTTCAGGCGAGGAGGGCATGAGTTGGCACAGTGATGCCGAGAAGGATCTTGTTGAAAATGGTGTGATCGGAGCGCTTACGCTTGGTGGCGAAAGGAAGTTTTCATTTAAACATAAGGCAACAGGCGAGAGTGTCTCACTTACGTTGGAGCACGGTAGCCTGTTGATTATGAAAGGCACCACCCAAAAAAATTGGTTACATAGCCTGCCTAAAACCAAGAAAGATATCGACCCGCGGTTAAGTCTAACGTTTAGGCAAATGCGCTTATGAGCTAATCCGCTTTAACACCAACGCTAGCCGCCTGTTTGGGGCAGCTAGCGTCTTTAGGGCGTTATGCGACGCGACTTTGCTCGGCGGCTTTAGCTTCCGTCTCGGAGAAGCGTCGCCAATGGCGTGGGTGGGCAAATAAGCGTTGCCCCCGGCTTAGCGCCAAGTGTTCAAAGTCGGTATGGCGCACGGTGGCCAGCCAAGGCTGGGCGAGCCAGTCGGCTTCCAGTTCAACGCGCACTTCGGCGCCCACCGGCGAGATCGCCGTGATCGTAACCGGCAGGTGGCTCTCAGAGGTCGGCTGCTCGGTTAAGCGAACTTCATGGGGGCGTAGCAACAGCTCTTGATGGCCATCGGGCAGGTCAACGTGCCAATAGGCGTCGCCGCAGGTCAAAACGCCGTTGCTCACGTTGCCCTCAAGATGATTCACATCGCCCAGGAACTCAAAAACAAAGCGATTTTTCGGCGTGCGGTAGAGGTCGTCGGGGGTGTCAATCTGCTCGATCCGACCGTTGCTCATCACCACTACGCGGTCAGAGAGTTCCAGCGCCTCTTCCTGATCGTGAGTCACAAACACGCTGGTGAAATTGAGTTCGTCGTGAAGATGACGCAGCCAGCGGCGCAGTTCCTGGCGTACTTTGGCATCGAGGGCGCCAAACGGTTCGTCCAAGAGCAGTACTTCAGGTTCCACCGCTAAAGCGCGGGCCAGCGATACGCGCTGCTGCTGACCACCCGAAAGTTGGGCCGGGTAGCGGTTGGCCAAGTGCTCCAGCTTGACCATTTCCAGCAGCCTAAATACCCGGGCACGGATCTCGCCGCTGCTGGGGCGGCGTTTGCGCGACAGCACGGTTAAGCCAAACGCCACATTGTCGTAAACGCTCATATGGCGGAACAGAGCATAGTGTTGAAACACGAAGCCAATCCGCCGGTCGCGCACATGCACATTGGTGACATCACGGTCACCAAATAGAATTTTACTCGGTTGGGCGGTACGGTCGGCATTTTCCAAGCCCGCGATAATACGCAGCAGCGTGGTTTTACCCGAACCCGAAGGGCCGAGTAAGCCTACTAATTCACCTTCGTTAATATCGAGGTTGATCGGCTCCAGCGCTTGGGTATTGCCGAAATGCTTGGCGATATTATGTAAGTGAATGCTCATGCAAATGCCTCCCGGCGCGATGCGCGCCATTCTAGCCCCGCCTTGGCGGCGAGCGTCAATAGGGCAATAAATGCGAGTAGGGCTGCGCAGGCAAAGGCCCCCACGGCGTTGTAGTCCTGATAAAGCTGCTCAAGGTGCAGGGGCAGTGTATTGGTCTTGCCGCGAATAGCGCCTGACACCACTGATACAGCACCAAACTCGCCTACCGCCCGAGCGTTGGTGAGGATAACGCCGTAAAGCAGTGCCCAGCGTATATTGGGCAGTGTGACGCGGCGAAAGGTCGTCCAGCCTGATGCGCCAAGGGTGACGGCCGCTTCTTCTTCACGAGAGCCCTGTGCCTGCATTAGCGGGATCAGTTCCCGGGCAACGAAGGGGCAGGTAACAAAAATAGTCACCATCAGAATGCCCGGCCAAGAAAACATCAGCTGAATGTCGTGGGTGTCCAGCCATCCGCCGATCCAACCATTGCGGCCATACAGCAGCAGGTAGATAAGGCCAGCCACGACAGGCGATACCGCAAAGGGGATATCGATCAGTGTTTGCAGAATGCGCCGCCCAGGAAAACTGAAACGAGTGACCAGCCACGCAAGCGCCACCCCAAACACCAAGCACACCGGAATGGTTAACAGTGCAATCATCAGCGTTAAGCCAATGGCATGCAGCGTGAAGGTGTTACTGACGTTGGTCCAAAACACCATTACGCCTTGCGAGAAAGCCTGAGCAAAAATGGCGACCAGCGGAAGTAACAAAAAAGTGCCGACAGCACCAGGGCGGCAGCTATCAGCAGGCGCCGGATCAGCGGCGCATCACCAATTCGACGCATTACCCTTTACCTCCATGCAAGCGACGTACAAAACGTCCCTGCCAAATGTTGATCGCCAGTAGTAGCGCCAGCGAGACAAATAGCACTACCGAAGCAATCGCCGATGCCCCCGCATAGTCATACTCCTGCAGCTTGACGAAAATCATCAGCGCAGTGATTTCTGTCTCATAAGGCATATTGCCCGCGATAAAAATAATCGCCCCGAACTCGCCCAGCGAGCGCACGAACGCAAGCCCCGTGCCGGTCACTAAGGCAGGCCAAATGTGCGGCAAAATCACACGGCGAAAAGCAACGCCGTCAGTCGCCCCAAGCGACATAGCGGCTTCGTCTACTTCCGCAGGCAAGTCTTCCAGCACTGGTTGAACGGTGCGCACCACAAAAGGAATGCTGGTAAAGGCCATGGCCAGGGCGATGCCCACCCAGGAATAAGCGACTTGAAAGCCCATCGGCTCCAGCAATCCGCCCATCCAGCCGCTGCCGGCGTAAAGCGTCGCCAGTGTAATACCCGCTACGGCGGTGGGCAGTGCAAAAGGTAAGTCCATCAAGGCATCAAGTAAGCGCTTGCCAGGAAACTCATAGCGCACCAGTACCCACGCTAACAACAAGCCAAATACAGCGTTAATCAGCGCTGCAACGGCTGCTGCGCCAATGGTGACCATATAGCTTGCGACCACGCGCCCTTCGGTGATGATCGCCCAGTATTGGGCAAAACTAAGCCCGGCCAGCTGGCCGAACAGGCCGGTAATCGGCAGCAGCAGCACCAGCGAGATAAACAGCACGCTGATACCCATAGAAAGGCCAAAACCCGGCAGCACGCGTGTGCTGCCGGTTCGCCAGGTGGCAAGTTGACTCATAGTTCAGGCAGGCTCATAGGTGAATATTAGCGACGCTGTAACTGGTCAAGCAGGGCGCCACCCTCGAAGTGAGTCTCCATGGCTTCATCCCAGCTACCAAACACGTCATCTACTTCAAGCAGCTCGGTTTCCGGGAACTGATCGGCAAACTCTTCAACCACGGCTTCGTTATGCACCCGGTAGTTGAAGCTTGCCAGCAGGCGCTGAGTCTCTTCGGTGTAGAGATACTCAAGATAGCTCTGTGCCAAATCGCTGTTGCCATTACGTTCAGCATTTTCACCCACGACGGCAACCGGGAACTCGGCCAGGATGCTCACAGGCGGCACAATTACTTCGTAATCATCGCTGCCATACTCGCTGCGAATGTTGTTAACTTCTGACTCAAAGCTAATCAGCACATCACCGATTTCACGCTCGATAAAGCTAGTGGTCGCGCCACGGCCACCGGTATCGAATACCGCAACGTTGGCCAGGAAGGTGCGCATGAAGTCTTCAATTTGCTCTTCATCGCCATCGAACTCTTGGTCGGCGAAGCCCCAGGCAGCTAGGTAAGTGTAGCGACCGTTACCCGATGTTTTAGGGTTTGGGAAAACCATCTCTACATCTTCCTCAACCAGGTCATCCCAGCTTTCGATGCCTTTAGGATTGCCTTTACGCACTAGGAAAGCCGTCGTGGAGTAGTAGGGTGAGGCGTTGTTCTCAAACGCATCCTGCCAATCTTCGGCCACCAGCCCTGCATCGGCGAGTACCTGTACGTCGGTTACCTGGTTAAAGGTCACCACATCGGCACGCAGGCCCTGCAAGATAGCGCGGGCTTGCGCTGAAGAGCCGCCATGTGACTGGCTAATGGCGATCTCTTCGCCGTGCTCTTCCTGCCACCAGGCTTGAAACTCTGGGTTGATCGCAGCAAACAGTTCACGAGCGATATCGTAGGACGAATTGAGCAGTTCCCGCTCTTGGGCAGCGGCTGGACCACTTACCGTAACGCCAAGGGCGATGGCAATCAGACTGCGGCGGAAAATAGTCGGCAGTGTCATAAACTAACTCCTTCAAATAATAAGCGCGTCGTTTCGCAATACTGGCAAGGTTAAATCTATCAATGTGGAATTACAATCATGTTTTATATTCTATTTGAGAATATGAGTGTGTGTAGATGTTTAATGCAAAGATGTGCGGTGATGGGGCTTAGTGGGCGGCTCTGGTAACATAGTGGACTCGTTCCCCTGTTAATCTAGGAAGGTGTTATGACCGCTGCGCAGGACTTTTTGATTGCCCCCTCTATTCTTTCCGCTAACTTTGCGCGGCTTGGCGAGGAAGTCGACAACGTGCTGGCGGCTGGCGCGGATGTGGTGCACTTCGATGTCATGGACAATCACTACGTGCCTAACCTCACCATTGGCCCCATGGTATGCAAAGCGCTGCGTCAGCACGGCGTCACCGCGCCCATTGATGTGCATTTGATGGTCAAGCCAGTAGATCGCATGATCAGTGACTTTATCGAGGCTGGCGCCAGTTATATAACATTTCACCCTGAAGCGTCTGAGCACGTCGACCGCTCGCTGCAGTTGATCCGTGATGGCGGGTGCAAGGCAGGCTTAGTGTTCAACCCAGCCACACCGCTCTCCTACCTCGATTACGTGATGGATAAAGTCGATATAGTGCTGTTGATGAGCGTCAACCCTGGCTTTGGCGGGCAATCATTTATTCCCAGTACGCTCAATAAGCTGCGCGAGGCGCGGGCGCGCATTGATGCTTCAGGTCGTCCGATTCATCTGGAGATCGACGGGGGCGTGAAAGTGGATAACATCGCCGAGATTGCCGCCGCAGGCGCTGATATGTTCGTGGCTGGGTCCGCTATTTTCAGCGCCCACCAAGCCAGCGATCCGCACGGCTATGACTCGGTTATCAAGCAAATGCGTGCGGCGCTGGCAACGGCGTAATTTAGCGAGTGGCGGAAAGTTAGTGCAACTTCATACGCGGTTTTAAATACTTGTTGAGCTTGTCTACTAGCCAGGAGAGCCCGGTTTTTGGCGCTCCATGAATAGAGAGCTGGTGCATACGGTAGAGCGATGCATAGGCTTGGCGAGCCAACCAGCCCTCTAAAAACAGCCCTTTGGAGGCTCCGCTACGCATTAGGTTGCCTACCGCGTCATAGCGGGCCAGTGATACTAGTGAGCCGTGATCGCGGTAGCGGAAGTCCTTCAATGGTTTATTGTCTAACTGATGAATCAAGTTTTTGGCGAGTAATTTAGCCTGCTGATGAGCCGCCTGAGCGCGGGGTGGCACGCTGCTGTCTTCCCCCATTGGGCAACTGGCGCAGTCACCTAGAGCAAAAATCCTGTCATCATCGACGCTTTGCAGCGTACGTTTTACTTCAATCTGGTTTTTCTTGTTAGTGGTAAGACCAAGTTCTGCTAGAAAGGGGGGCGCCTTGATACCCGCTGCCCACACGTTGATATCGGTCTTGATCTCTTCACCATCATTGGTGACCAACTGATGCGCCTGAGCTTCTTTAATGGCGGTGTCGGTGTGAACGGTTACGCCCATGCTCTCAAGCTCAGTTTTAACGGTTTGGCTAACCCGTTCTGAAAGGCCGGGTAACAGGCGCGGTGCCGCTTCGAGTAAATGCACGCTGATTTGCTGGTGATCTAACGACGTGACGCCATAGGCATTTAGCATGCGCGAGGCATCAAACAGTTCAGCAGCTAGCTCCACCCCCGTGGCGCCACCGCCCACAATACCTATCGTCAACAACGTGTGCTGGCGCAACGTTGGGTCGGTGTAGCGCAGAAATGTATTGATCATGTCGCGCTGGAATGATTTGGCCTGCTGCGGAGAATCAATAAAGTGGCAGTGTTCGGCCACACCTGGCGTGCCAAAATCATTGGAAACGCTGCCTAGCGCCATCACTAGATAGTCGTACGCCAGTTCGCGAGCGGGCAGAACCTCTCCACCCTCCTCATCGCAAATCGGTGCTAACTGGAGCGTCTGTTGCTCGCGATCTATGCCGGTAAGTGAGCCCCGCTGATAGCGGTAGAAGTGGGTAGAAGAGTGTCCCCGGTAATCCACCTCATCCATGCTGGAGTTCAGCACCCCCGTCGCCAGTTCGTGGAGCAGCGGTTTCCAAACATGGGTGGCGTTTCGGTCTAGCAGTACAATCTCGGCACGTTTACGCTTACCTAATGCATGGCCTAATCGCGTGGCGAGTGCTAACCCACCCGCGCCGCCACCGACAATCACAATTTTGGGGATGGCCATTACTCTCTCCTTGACTAAATTAGCCCAAGCATAGAAGTTTCTTCGGCTTCTGACTAATGCGAAAGCTTGCCCTGAGCAGGTAAGATGGTCGACTAACGATACTGCGACCGGAAAGGGTTGTAAGCAGCGAATGAAGCAAGAGGGCAATCAAGGTGCGTTCAATACCCTATTCAGAACCACAATCAGAGCTAGATTCAGAACTACATACTGTACTCCAGGGTAAACGGCTGATTGCGTTTGACCTGGATGGAACGCTGATTGACTCCGTGCCGGATCTTGCTGCCGCGGTGGCGCTCACATTAAGTGAGCTTGGCCTTCGTGAACCGAGCGAATCAGAAGTGCGTAACTGGGTCGGTAACGGTGCGCCAGTGTTAGTCGAAAGAGCCCTAACCTGGGCGCTTCAAACGGCACCTGAGTCAGCGTTTCAAGCGCGTGCTTTTCAGGCCTTTATGGCGCACTACGGCGCGGCCTCCAATGCCTTGACGACGCTCTATCCTGGGGTCAGGGAAACGCTTCAGGCACTGCATGAATACGGCCTGACACTCGTACTGATCACCAACAAGCCCGAACGCTTTATTGAGCCAATTTTAAAGCACTTTGGGCTACTGGACTATTTCACACTCTGCATCGGCGGTGATTCGCTGGCTGAAAAAAAGCCTCATCCGTTGCCACTGCTGCACGCTGCAGATAGCTGCCGAATTTTGCCATCTGAGTGTGTCATGGTGGGCGATTCGCGTCATGATATCGCTGCCGGGAAGGCGGCGGGCTTCACTACTCTGGCGCTGCCTTATGGCTATAACCACGGTGAACCGATTGAACAGAGTCAACCCGATTTAGTGCTCGCCTCGTTAACTGAATTACTGATGACCGCACCCCACGCGACAAGGACCGCTTAATGATGACCCCGGAACGTTTTCAAGAGCTTAGCCAGGCTGGCTACAACCGAATCCCTGTTTCGCGTGACGTACTCGCTGATCTTGATACGCCGCTATCTACCTATTTAAAGTTGGCGAATACGCCCTGGACCTTCTTGTTTGAATCGGTACAGGGGGGTGAAAAATGGGGTCGCTACTCGATGATTGGCTTGCCCAGCCATGAACGCATTGAAGTGCGAGGCTTTACGGTTCGCCATATCAAAGAGGGTGAAACCGTCGGCGTCGCCGAAGTGGAAGATCCACTGGCATGGATTGAGACATTCCAGAGCCGTTTCAAAGTGCCCAAACTAGATGACCAGCCACGTTTCGATGGCGGCCTGGTAGGTTACTTCGGTTATGACACGATTCGCTATATTGAGCCGCGCTTGCGCGGTGGTGCGGATAAACCCGACCCGTTGAACGTGCCCGATATTCTACTCATGGTGTGCAATGACTTTGTGGTGTTCGACAATCTTTCCGGGCGCCTGACGATCTGGACCCATGTTGATCCTGCCGAGCCAGAAGCCCTTGAGCGCGGCCAGGCGCATCTGAAACATCTCGAAACACGCCTGCGCGAAGCGCATATCAGCCCTAATAATGCAGGCAGTGGTCGGCAGCCGGTGAAGGAGAGCGATTTTAACTCGGGCTTTACCGAGCAGGGGTTCAAAGCCGCCGTGGATAAAATCAAAGAGTATGTACTGGCCGGCGATATCATGCAGTGCGTACCTTCTCAGCGCATGTCGATTCCTTATCAGGCGTCGCCACTGGATCTATACCGCGCCCTGCGTAGCCTCAATCCATCGCCGTATATGTTCTTCTTTAACTTGGATGACCATCACGTGGTGGGTTCATCGCCTGAAATTCTCACTCGCATGGAAGAGGGCGAGGTCACCGTACGGCCCATTGCCGGTACCCGTAAACGTGGTAAAACCGAAGAAGAAGACGATGCCTTGGAAGCGGATTTGCTAGCCGACCCTAAAGAGCTGGCCGAGCATCTCATGCTGATCGATTTGGGTCGCAACGACGTGGGCAGAATTTGCCAAACAGGCAGTGTAGAAGTGACCGACCAGATGGTGGTCGAGCGCTACTCTCACGTCATGCATATCGTTTCTAATGTCACGGGCAAACTCAAGCCTGGCTTAACCGCGATGGACGCACTGCGGGCTACTTTCCCCGCTGGCACGGTGTCTGGGGCACCTAAAATTCGTGCGTTGGAAATCATTGATGAAGTAGAGCCGGTCAAGCGTGGCATTTACTCCGGGGCGGTTGGCTATCTCTCCTGGCACGGCAACATGGACACCGCCATCGCCATTCGTACCGCGGTGATTAAAGACGGCCAGCTCCACGTGCAGGCGGGGGCGGGCATTGTGGCCGATTCAATACCCGAAATGGAGTGGCAGGAAACGCTCAACAAAGGGCGTGCAATCTTCCGTGCGGTCGCTATGGCTGAGCGGGGGTTAGATAACCTTTAATTATCGGTTTTTTGAATGACGCTGCGGCCAATTAATCGGCCGTAGCGCCCCCCAGCGCTGTATGCATAACTTCCGCGTTATGGCGTAGCATGGCCGAGTAGTTGGCCGCCGGGCCATCCGAACCGCTCAACGAGTCGACATACAAAGGACCCGCCAGGGGGATCGATGTTTCCCGTGACAGGGCATCCATATGGATACTTGGCGTAGTACTTTCAAAAAATAGCGCCGAAGGGCGAGGACGATTCTCCGCAAGATATTCGCTCATCTTGGCCATTGCCTGGGCACTGCCCAACTTCTCGTGATTCACTCCCCACACCCCCTTTGCTTCAAAGGTAAAGGCGCGAGCAAAATAGCCAAAGCCAGCTTCACTTGTAAGCAGCGTGCGGTTGGTTTGGGGAATTCCCTCCAGTCGCTCTTTGACCGCTTGACTTAGATTGGACAGCGCCTTGCGGGCTTCTTCAGCACGGGCATAAAACGTATTGGCATGTTCAGGTAGGTGCTCAGCCAGCGTCTCAGCAATGACATCTATGTAAGCGGCGGCGCCGTTGGGGTCCATCCACATGTGAGGGTCTGGCTCGCCCTTGTACTGCCCGGTCGAAATCGTTAGCGGCGCATAGTCGGCATTTTTAGCCACTTCTACCAGCGTCAATTGGTCGTCAGACATTGCTTCCACATGGCGTATCCAAGGCTCTAAGCCGAGCCCGTTATAAAACACAATATGGGTTTCTTCTAACGCGAGCACATTGGGTGGCGTTAACTCCCAGCGGTGAACGTCTTCCCCCGCAGGAACAATGACGCTGACACTGGCTTTATCGCCTGCCACCCGTTTGACCAACTCCTCCATAACAGAAAAAGAGGCAATAACGCGTAACGATGTATTGGCATAGGCTGGCGCTGCACTTAGCAGCGCTACCAATAAGAGCGTACATATCCAGGTAACCCGCTTTGACATCCCACGCTCCTAACCGGCTAAAAAAACAGTTGCGGAAACCGCCGCAAAGGACGGCAGATAATAAAGACTGCGGTGGCTCGTTGCCAGTTCCAATCCCACGGTAAAACGAGCTAGGTATTGCCAAAGGAAGGATTCCCTCTACCCGCAAGAGCCACTATGCTGAACAGTATTACACCCCTAAGCATAGCGTGCCTTATGACTGACCAAACGGTTTCTTCTTTGCGGCGTCGGCGTGGCCACCCCAAAGGCCGTGATCTATCGCCTGTAGCACAGGTGACCTTGAGAGCGCTGCTGGGTGATGAGCGGCAGCAGCCTAGCTTGCGCCAACGCGACCTGTTGCTCGAGCATTTGCACGCTATTCAGGACGCTCATGGCTATTTATCGATGGTGGAGCTGCGCGCATTAGCCGCGTATATGAACCTGCCTATGGCGGAAGTGTATGAGACCGCCACCTTTTATGCCCACTTCGATGTGATACATGACGGCCAAGCGCCGCCGCCGGATACTACGGTGCGGGTTTGCGACTCGCTCTCCTGCCAACTGGCCGGGGCCGCCCAACTGAAAGCCAAACTGGAAGCGGGGTTTGACCCTGAAACGGTACGCGTGCTGCGGGCGCCATGCATGGGCCGTTGCGATAGCGCACCCGTGGTGGAAATAGGGCATCACCATGTGCAGTTTGCGACGCCGGAAGGAGTAGAGGCGATTGTAGATACGGGCCACTTTCACCCAGAAGCGATTTTATGGCAACGCCTGGAGACCTATCAGAAGGAGGGCGGCTATCAGCTTTTGGCCGAGTGCCGGACAGGCAATATAGACGTTAACGCCCTCATGACCACGCTGGAAAGTGCGGGCTTAAGAGGCCTCGGCGGTGCAGGTTTTCCCACCTTTAAAAAATGGCACTTCGTGCGCCAGGAACCGGGGCCCCGTTACTGCGTCATCAATGCTGACGAAGGCGAGCCGGGCACGTTTAAAGACCGCTACCACCTTGAAAAATCACCCCATCAGTTTTTAGAGGGCGCCCTCATCAGCGCCTGGGCGATTGAGGCGCAGGCGCTATATATTTATTTACGCGATGAGTACCCAGGCTTGCATCGGGTGCTGCGTGAAGCGATTGCGGAGCTTGAGCGAGCGGGGCTGAGTGAAGCCGGCTATATCGTATTGCGCCGCGGTGCCGGGGCCTATATTTGCGGCGAAGAGTCGGCGCTGATCGAGTCACTGGAAGGCAAACCCGGCAAGCCACGCCATCGCCCGCCCTACGTGGCGCAGCAGGGGCTGTTTGGCCGCCCGACGCTGGTCAATAACGTTGAGACTGTGTATTGGATAGCGCCCATTTGGCACAAAGGCGCCGAGTGGTTTGCTAAGCAAGGCCGCAATGGTCGTTCTGGGCTGCGCAGCTTTTCGGTCTCTGGTCGGGTCAAGCATCCAGGCGTTCATTTGGCCCCAGCGGGAATCACCCTGCGCGAACTCATTGATGAGTACTGCGGTGGCATGGCGCAAGGGCATCAACTTAGCGCCTATCTGCCCGGCGGTGCGTCGGGGGGAATTCTGCCCGCCAGCAAAGCGGATATCCCGCTGGATTTCGATACGCTTCAGGATCATGGTTCCTTTATTGGCTCGGCGGCAGTGATTGTGCTCTCTCATCAGGATAACTTGCAGGCCGTAGCGACCAACTTGCTGGCATTTTTTGCCGATGAGTCCTGCGGCCAGTGCACCCCTTGCCGAGTAGGCACTGAAAAAATGCTGACCCTTCTGGAGCGTGACGACTGGAACGTAGGCCAGCTCACCCGTCTGGCACAGGTAATGCAGGACGCTTCGATTTGCGGTTTGGGTCAAGCTGCGCCCAACCCAGTACTGGGGCTAATAAAAGATTTTCGAGCCGAGCTTGCTCAGCAGCAAATTATTGTTAGTGACGCCGCAGAACGTGTTGCTGAAAGGGGGGAGCCATGACTGCTTCTTTTGTGTTAACACTGGATGGTCATGAAGTCACCGCTTACTCCGGTGAAACCCTGTGGCAGGTCGCCAAACGCGCCGGAGAAACCATTCCCCATCTGTGCTTTAAAGACGCCCCCGACTACCGAGCCGATGGCAACTGCCGCGTGTGCATGGTTGAAATTGAGGGCGAGCGTGCCTTAACGGCGAGCTGTCTGCGTGAGGCCACGCCTAATATGGTGGTGCACAGTGCTCAATCGGAGCGCGTGAAAGTCGCTCGTGAAGGCGTGCTAGAGCTGCTGATGGCGGATCAGCCTTCTCGTGATCAGAGTCCGGATCGCTCCAGCCACTTTTGGGCCATGGCCGACCAGTTAGGGGTTGCAGAGGACGCCGTAAAAGCCTGGCTACCACCTCGACGTGAAGCGTTGGTAACCTTGGATAAAGCGACCGACTCCAGCCATCCTGCCATGCAGGTCAATTTAGACGCCTGCATTGAGTGTACGCTCTGCGTGCGTGCTTGCCGTGAAGTGCAGAGTAACGACGTCATTGGCATTGCCCATCGAGGCGCTGCGTCCAAAATTGTGTTCGATTTTGACGATCCTATGGGGGCAAGCACCTGTGTAGCCTGCGGCGAGTGCGTGCAGGCATGCCCGACAGGCGCTTTAATGCCGGTGACGCTGATGAACGCCAATGGGCAGGGTGATTCAAAGGCAGTAGACCGCCAAGTAGATTCAATATGCCCCTACTGCGGCGTGGGCTGCCAACTGACCTACCACATTAAAGACGATGCCATTGCTTATGTAGAAGGGCGCGACGGACCCTCTAACCATAACCGTTTATGCGTAAAAGGCCGTTTTGGGTTTGATTATCCTAATCACCCCGCGCGATTGACCACCCCGCTGATTCGCAAGCCCGGCGTTCCGAAAAGCTTGGACCCTAGCTTTGATCCAGCCCAGCCGCTCACCCACTTCCGTGATGCGACCTGGGAAGAGGCACTGGCGGCTGCGGCAGGCGGTTTGGTTGCGCTTAAAACCGAGCGTGGCCCCACAGCACTGGCAGGGTTTGGCAGCGCCAAGTGCTCTAATGAAGAGGCCTGGCTGTTCCAAAAATTGGTGCGCACCGGCTTTGAAAATAACAACGTCGACCACTGTACGCGGCTGTGCCATGCAAGCTCCGTTGCCGCGTTAATGGAGTGTTTGGGATCAGGGGCGGTGACCGCCTCGTTTATGCAGGCGCTGGAAGCGGATGTCGTGATTCTTACTGGCTGTAACCCGGCAGTTAATCATCCCGTGGCCGCGACGTTTTTCAAGCAGGCTGCCAAGAACGGAACCGAGATCATTATTCTCGACCCCCGGGGCCAGGCGCTGGATGCCTACGCCACCTTGAGCGTGCGTTTTAAGCCGGGCGCCGATGTGTCGCTATTTAACGCCATTCTCCACGTCATCATCGCCGAATCCCTGTATGAAGAGGCTTATATCGCCGCCCACACCGAAGGCTTCGAAGCGCTGAAGCAGAGCGTGGCAATGAGTACGCCAGAAGCGATGAGTGAACTGTGCGGCGTCGAGCCTGCCGTGATTCGTGATATTGCCCGGCGCTACGCCAATGCCGAGAAGGCGATGATCTTCTGGGGCATGGGCATCTCCCAGCATACCCACGGCACTGACAACGCCCGCTGCTTGATCTCGCTGGCGCTGGCCTGTGGTCATACTGGCCGCCCCGGCACCGGGCTGCATCCACTGCGCGGGCAGAACAACGTACAGGGTGCCTCGGATGCAGGAATGATCCCGATGGTGCTGCCGGACTACCAGCCAGTAGGCGATGCTCAACTTCGCTCCGCTTTCGAAGAGCTGTGGAGCATGCCGCTGGATGCCCAGCCGGGCCTAACGGTGGTGGAAATTATGGATGCCATTCACGCAGGCCTAGTGCGTGGCATGTACATTCTGGGCGAAAACCCGGCAATGTCTGACCCGGATTTACACCACGCCCGTGCGGCGCTGGGGAAACTTGAACACTTGGTGGTGCAGGATCTGTTTGTTACCGAAACTGCGCAATTTGCCGATGTGATTCTGCCCGCTTCAGCTTGGCCGGAAAAAGAGGGCACAGTAACCAACACCAATCGTCAGGTTCAACTGGGGCGTGTGGCTCTGCCGCTGCCCGGTGAAGCCAAACCCGACTGGTGGATTATTCAAGAGATCGCCAATCGCTTCGGTCTGGGTTGGGAGTACCAGCATCCTAGTGAAGTGTTTGAAGAGATGAAGCAGGGTATGGCTTCGCTGAATCACATCAGTTGGGAGCGCTTGGCGCGGGAGGGCTCGGTCACCTATCCCTGCGCTGCCGATGATGCCCCTGGTCAAGACGTGGTGTTTAGCGATGCTTTCCCACGTGCAGGAGGGAAAGCAAAATTTGCCCCTACACGGCCTTTACCGCCGGATGAGCCGGTGGACGACGACTACCCAACAGTGCTGACCACCGGGCGACAGCTGGAGCATTGGCATACAGGGTCGATGACGCGGCGCAGTGTCGTATTGGATGCGCTGGAGCCTGATGCCGTCGCCAGTCTTTCACCTGGTGAGCTCATTCGTTTGGGTGTTTCGCCGGGTGATCCGCTCACCATTACGACCCGACGCGGTACGATTACACTCGCCGCACGGGTCGACCCGAAAATTCCCGATGGCATGGTGTTTGTGCCGTTTGCCTACGCCGAAGCTGCCGCCAATTTGCTCACCAATCCGGCCCTTGACCCCTACGGCAAAATTCCCGAGTTCAAATACGCCGCCTGTCGACTGACGCGGGGTGGCACTTAACCCCTGCAATAGACCGCTTGGTTGCGGTATCATCGAGCAATTAGCAATTTCACCAACGCAATGGGGTAAGCGTGGCAATGGCGCAAGCACAGGCAGTGCAGAAAGTTGTGATGATCGACAATTACGACAGCTTCACGTTCAACATCGTGCAGTATCTGGGCGAGCTGGGCGCAGAAGTGATCACTCATCGTAATGACGAAATCACCATTGAGCAGATCGAAGCGCTGGCGCCGACGCACTTGGTGGTGTCGCCGGGGCCCTGCACGCCCAATGAGGCGGGGATCTCCATGGCTGCCATTGAACACTTTGCCGGCAAGCTGCCTATTTTGGGCGTGTGCCTGGGGCATCAGGCGATTGGCCAGGTGTACGGTGGGAAGGTGGTTCGCGCCCCGCAGGTGATGCATGGCAAAACCTCTGCCGTGTTGCACGATAACCAAGGCGTGTTCGAAGGGCTGGATAACCCGGTTGAGGTCACTCGCTACCACTCACTGGTAGTCGATAAAGCGTCGCTGCCTGACTGCTTGGAAATGACTGCTTGGACCGGCGAGGAGGACGTTACGCCCGGTTTAGTCATGGGCCTGCGCCACCGCGAACTCGATATCGAAGGGGTGCAGTTCCACCCCGAGTCGATTCTTACCCGCCAAGGCCATGAGCTGTTGGCCAACTTTTTAAAACGCGGCTGATGGCCGGTTTCACACGCTTTTTTAGGGGCCCCTCTGCTCATGCAAATGCGAGACGCGATTAATGCGGTGATGCGCCGCGAAGACCTCTCTTTTGATGCTATGCACGCCTTGATGCGCCAGATCATGACCGGCGATGCTTCTGACGCGCAAATTGGCGGCCTGCTGGTCGGTCTAGCCATGAAGGGCGAAAGCGCCGTTGAAATTAGCGCCGCCGCGCAGGTAATGCGCGAGCTAATGAAACGCGTTGAATTGAAGGCTGAAAACGTTGTGGATATCGTCGGTACCGGTGGCGATGGCGCGAATCTATTTAACGTTTCCACCGCTGCCAGTTTTGTCGCCGCTGCTGCCGGTGCTCACGTTGCTAAACATGGTAACCGTAGCGTTTCATCGTCCTCCGGCAGCGCGGATCTTTTCGATGTGGCAGGTATTTACCTGGATCTTAAACCCGATCAGGTAGCGCGCTGTATTGAGCAGGTGGGCGTGGGCTTTATGTTTGCCCCGAATCATCACCCGGCCATGCGCTATGCGATTGGCCCGCGCCGGGAAATGGGCGTGCGCACGCTGTTTAATATTTTAGGCCCGCTGACCAATCCTGCTGGCGCCCCCAATCAGGTGCTGGGTGTTTACGCCGCGGAATTGGTGCCGCTCATGGCCGAAGTGCTTAAAACCTTGGGTAGCCGTCATGTGATGGTGGTCCATTCAGATGACGGACTGGATGAAATCTCCCTGGCAGGCCCCACCTTAGTGGCCGAGCTAAAAGAGGGTGAAATCACCCAGTACACCATTACGCCCGAAGAGCTGGGAATTGAGCGCCAGAGCTTGGCAACACTGAAGGCCAGCAGCGCGGAAGATAGCCTGCGCTTGGTGAAGGCCGCTCTTTCAGGTGAAGGCGCTGCCGCCGATATGGTCGCGCTAAATGCCGGGGCCGCGCTCTACTGTTCAGGCGTTGCGGATACCTTAAAAGAGGGCGTGATGGTGGCCCAGGATGCGCAAGCCTCCAAGCTGCCGCTTGAGAAGCTTAAAGAGCTTTCGCACTTCACTAGCGTTTTTAAGCAGTAGGTTCTTAAACAAGATAAGTTTTAAAAAGAGATCACCATGACTCAACAGGCAACGCCGACTATTTTAACGCGCATTCTGGCTCGCAAAGATCAGGAAGTGGCGGAGCGCCGTCAAGCGGTTTCAGAATCAGACCTGCTCTCCTTGGGTGAGCAGCAAAGCGCCCCGCGTGGCTTTATTGAGGCACTTAATACGCGCATCGCAACGGGTGATCCGGCGATTATCGCCGAGGTGAAAAAAGCCTCACCGTCAAAAGGCGTTATTCGCGAAGAGTTTCACCCCTCGGATATCGCCAAAAGCTATGCTCAGGGCGGCGCTGCCTGCTTATCCGTACTCACCGATGCCGACTTTTTCCAAGGGCACGAAGACTACTTAATTGCCGCCCGTGATGTCTGCACGCTGCCGGTGATTCGTAAAGACTTTATCACCCATGGCTATCAGGTCTGTGAAGCCCGGGCGATTGGATCGGACTGTATTCTGCTGATCGTTGCCGCTCTGGATGATGCACAGCTGCGCGACCTACATCAGCAGGCCAATCAGCTAGGAATGGACGTGTTGGTCGAGGTACACGATGCCGAGGAGCTTGAGCGCGCCCTGGCGCTGGATCTAAAACTGGTCGGCATCAACAACCGCAACCTGCATACCTTTGAAACCAGCCTGAATACGACCTTGGATCTACTACCGCGCATTCCTGAAGGC
>AXCI01002199.1_pt1 | contig 48354 bp, 45 predicted proteins | sample 182571 | NCBI WGS metagenome assembly AXCI01 (sample SAMN02359225, study PRJNA218796) | groundwater metagenome | isolation source: Mt. Simon Sandstone pore water sample D5872 at 1.8km depth, Illinois-Basin... | place: USA: Decatur, Illinois | collected 2009-05 | reverse complement strand
CGAATAAAGATGACGTTATCCGGACACCTGACTGGCCACCGTTGACCGCGCCGATCATGGCGGCGGGGAGCTTAGCCAGCGGAAAACGTGCTGTTGCCAGTGAAAGCGGTTGGGTCGTCGCAGTCGCGCGAAAGGCACCGATCGCACCGCCCATTACGCAACCGCTGACAACGCCAATGCGTTGGACGGTATTGAGATTAATCAGGCGGGTAGCGGCACAGCGTTTACAGGGTGGGGGCATTGGCAACACTCCTATGCGTCACGAAGCGATTCGTGGGGTGGATTCATAGGAGTGATATAGGTCTGGAATTCGTTGGGATTTATCGTTATAGGGTGAAACAACCTGCAGTGATCTGCTAGTGGTTGATCACAAACTGAAAGTCTTACAAGGACTCATTATCGCGATTTATATCCAGGGCGAACTCTCGATAAAACGCTTGGAGCAGAGCAGACACTGCAACTATCTCCGGACAAGCAAACCCGCCTAAACACCGATCCCACTGGATAGACGCTGATCCCACGAGTGGGATGTGGCAATACATGAGCTCTACAGATTTTCAGGCGCGACGTTGAAATAATCATTTGGGTGAACTGCAAAAACTATGAATTCATTGATCAGAGCCTGCGCACTTAAACAGATAGAATTATATTCCTGGAACACGTGATAGGATCTCGCGTGCAGTGGCTAAGATGTCGTTATGCCATGCGAGAGGCTCCAGCACCTCAACATTGGCTCCTAGACCTTTGAGCCACCACAGTGTCTGCTGATCATTTGGTACAACGGCTTCTAGACGCTGCCACTCACTACTTTCTAGTGGAGTAAGTGTCTGGTGACTGGAAAGTGGTGTTTCCGTTAGTAACCAAGCTAATTGTGGAGCCACATTCGCGACCAATGTCGTATCTTCATTTCCATCCATATAGCCGAACGCGCCATTATCTATATAGCCATCCAGGTCAAACGTTGCCGATTTGCGCCATGAGTTGCCGCTGGTAGTAGCTTCCTTGATTCGGTGAAGAGCAAACTGACGGATATCTTCGTATTCGTTCACAGTAGCCAGCAGATAGGTCACGCTGTGGCGACTCACTAATCCTTGAGGGTGAAGTGTGAACTGCTTCTCTTGCTCAGTACTTCGGGAGAGATAAGTTACATCTAATGCTCTGTTTTCCATTAGGGCCTGAGCTACTACCTGCCAAGTAATTTCCTTGAATGGGGCCGGAATCAATACCTTACCATTAGGAATGGCACGAACCCGCTTAGCCCACTGGCTGAGCCCGTTGCTCTCCAAGTCATCAAGCAACCTCCGTGCGTCTCGAAATTGAGGTGCCAATTGGTCGATTACTACTGGAGGTAGCACTCCCTTTAGGTATTCCTCGGCTAGCACTAGAGTTAGGGCGCTAGGTACATCAAGTGCTGGCAGATTGCAGTGAAAGTCTCGATCAAAGTACCAGCGGTATGGCTTGCTGCTATCGTCACAGACTAGCGGGAAGTGCAAAGCAAGCTTGTCGCGTAGGTCTCGTTGCAGTGAGCGGGTATCTATTCGAAAACCCCGTTCATGTAACTTCTCCAATAGCACTGGTGTGCTGACTCGACCGGGACTGCGTGGGATGAGCTGAAGCATGGTCAGGTAGCGGAACAGCGTCTCGCGAATCTCGGGCATGAATGAACCTTGTCTTAAAGAGCCAGGCGGTCTTCCAGCCTATCGGCGTTGTTGATGGCTAATCATTCTTACCAGCGGTTAGTATGCCAGGAAGCCATCAAAAAGCGTAAGTCTGGCGTTACAACGTAGCTGTGCATCACTTCACAGGCTTGTTCTTGCCAGTGCTGCTCAAGAGACCTCACAGCAAAATGAGTAGTCTCATCCTCATCATATTTTTTGCTATCAGACAGCCATGGCGGTGCGTCTAGGCTTACCTCTTCATTGAGTAGGGGGTAATCGGTCAACCAGGCATATACATCAGGTAGCGATTTACCGATACAAGCAGGGAACAGCACAGCTTGAGGTGGCATGACAAATCCCAGCATCAGTAAAACTACATTGACCTCGTGATCGCATGTCAAATGCCAGCGGCGGCTGTCTAGTCCCAGAACGGGATTAAAGTGTCTTGCCGCGCAGTGCCACACGAGATGGGCTTGTGTGAACCGGCGAGTTGTTTCGTCCAGACTCGCGCTCCAATACGGGTTTACATAGAGGCCTCTACCATCAGTAGCGGCTGTCGTCACATTTAATGCCGGCACGAGTTCGATATCGAGTTGCTGGGCCAGGAAGGCCGTAGCGGGTTGTTCATTGCTCCAGGCATCGCGGTCAGCTTGCCAAAGTCCTTTCTGCTTAGTGATGACTTCCTTCTCGTCAATATCACTAATGAGCTGATCATTCAGTAAGGGTTTCGATTCCATGACGATGCCTCAATTAACTATAGTTGGCATCAGTCTTATCCTGAGTTGCGACATTTCATGTCGCAATATTTACTTTTAGAAAAAACATTTGTAGCGACGCCAACTGTCGTATAAGCAATTTAGCTTGTTAGATCAGGTTATTCTTACCGACTTTGAAATCCACAGCATGTAAAAGATCCCATCGGCCTGTCGGCAAGTTGGGGGTAGCAGAAGACCCTAAAGTTTTAGCAGAGTGAACCGATACTAAGTATGAGTAGTTATAATTTGGTTGCTTAGATACGTCTGCGTACTCTGACTCCGATTTTAGAAATGCTGAACTGATTCACGGCCATCAAGTAGCCAAATGACTTATAAATATTAAGGCCCCCATGAAAAATGAACGTAAAAAAGCAATAAACCAGTCGGTCAGTCTTTGCCCCATTTGGACGATGGAGGCTTCTGAAAAAGCGGGACGGATGATCGGTGAAATCAGTCAAGCCAACCTCATTCTGAATAAGGTATCCGCGACAGCGCAAAATGCTGCGATCAAAGGTGGATTTGCAGCAGAAACCTGGCATGCAGAAACCTTCAATCTGGACGCCATACTCAAGGACAAAGACGTACGAGCCTTCACAGACAATTTCGCCAATACACCATTGGCAAAAAACGACATGACCCACGATATCGTCATCATGAGAGGTGATGAACAATTGGTGGGTACACAGTTGAAATACTATAAGAATGCTGACGCGACGCAAAAGGCATTTCGCTCAACCAAGGATGGCGTGCACAGTTACAAAGACAGCGATTTGTTTCTTGGACCTTCTGATCAGATTGAAGGCGTCAGGATCTCCGCACAAAGGGATGTCCTAAAAAACCAGCAAACCCGCCCGGAAGTTTCTCAGGCTGCTGAAAAAGTTCGCAATAACACCTCTGGGCATCTCGATAGCGATGGTACCCAGTCAACCCCTTTAAGTAAGCGAGAAGCTGAGCATCTGGGGAGTGCCAGCAAAACCGGCAAAGAACTGCACGAGAATATGCAGTCCGGTTATCTGAACAAGGCGACCCTGCAACAGAGCGCGCGGGCGGCAGCGTCTGCTGCAATCATCACCACAGTGATTGCCGGCAGCATCAACACATTCCAGTACATCAGGCAATTTAAGAACGGACAGATCAGCGCTGAACAAGCGAGCCTGAAGATACTACAAAACACGGCAATTGCCGCTGGTGATAGTGCTCTGAAGGCTGGGGTGGCTAGCGCAAGCGTCAGTATTGCAGCCCGCTCAATGCCTGGGCTTTTTACCGGCACAGTCTTCAAGCGCAGCTTTGCCAACGGTAGCGTCGCCGGTGCGGCGATCTGTGCGGCCGATCTGGTGCAGTGTGTCGTAATGTTTTCGGCTGGCAAGATGACCCTTGAGGAACTGGAAACCCGCACAGGTAAAAATATTTTTCAGACGGGAGCTGGCGTCGCAGGTGCTTCTGCAGGTGCAGCAGTAGGCATGCTGGGTGGCCCTGCTGGTGCATTGGTGGGTAGCCTTATTGGTGGGTTGATCACAACATTAGCGATGAATATCGCCCTCGATAACCACATCGAGAAAGAATTTCAATTGACCCTGACCAGCACGGAGCAAGTAGTAGGGAGTGCTATGGGTATGCACGAAGCCTTGGAGTACCTGCACATTTCCCAAGTGTTTTACGCCGATTTCCACAAGGGCTTGTATTTGTCTGAGCGCCATTTCAACAGTCAAGTAAAAACGATGGCTACTCAAAGCACCCGCCTGAAAAAGAAAATACAGAATCTTTAAGGTATATCAGATGACTGAAGCGACTATAGAAAGAGAGCGGGAGATTTTTGATCATCCTTTGGAGGGCGATGAACTTCAGGCGATCAATGCCTTAGTCAACCAACACAAGGGCAACGCAGCTGTGACCCAGCAATTGGCCTTGGATGCTTCGCGGTTGGTCAGCACCAGCCAAGAGCGCCTGACCAAGCAGGCCGACAGTGGTTTTTTCAAACGTTTCACCAGCAAGATCAGTGGCAAGAACAGCGAAAACCAGTTGCAGAACCAGGTAGATATGCTGCAAATGCAGAAGTTCGCCTGGCACTACCTCAAGCAATTGCAGCAGCAGAACCTGATTAACGCCCAGAGCATAGCGGTGATCCGTAACAACCTCGGCACGATGAACGATTACATCATCGAAACCCGGGACTTCCTCGAACAGGCGGTCGACAAGATCAGCCAGCGCCTTGATCACGTTGAAAATCACACCCGTTTAAACAACTGGTCCTTGCACATTGAGGCCAATAAGCACCGATTCAAATCAATTCCCGACACCCTTCTGGTGGTGCACCTGACCTATGACTTCATGCGCAGCCATCCCAATGTGATGCTGACGTCTCGCGATATAAACTATTTAGTGGTCACACTGCAGAACCTTGAGGTCAACTGTGATGAAGATGTCCAGTTGCTGGACTTTATCATCAAGCTAATCGAGCAAATAGAGATCTACGGTATTGCTCGCTACCGCGAGATGATTGAGCTGGCCTTCGACAGTCATATAATTGATTCGCACTTTATCCAGAAAAACATCTCTGGTATCGGTTTCAACGCCCTCTACTTTCTTTCTGAGCAATACGAAAAGCTCGTTGATTTGACCGAAGATAGCACCTTTTGTAAGACCGAAGAGGATCGCGAAAAAATTATCTCCAAATTCTTTGGAAATGAGTTTTCCAGCCTTTCCACCACTTACAGCATTCGCGACCTGATTGGCGAGGTGATCGGTGGCAGTCTGCTCGCCGTAGATATTTATAAGGAAGTGAACGGACTGAATGTGGTTCATGAGGAATTCACCGAAGATCAACATTCAGAAAACATTTCGTTAATATCCTCGCTACCGGATATCGCCGTCCACACCTTACTCGACAGCATAGATAGTGATAAGGCTCGGTATAACTACCTACGACTGTTCGCTCTATGCATCGACAATTCGGCATCACTCAGCAAGTCTGGCCAGGATTTTCTCACACTGCTTACCGAAAAGGCGGGCTGTCCTGAACTCTATGAAGAAATCATAAATATTGCCGATAGCCCTTATAAAAAAGACGAATATCTCTCTGTCATGCAGACAGTATTGAGTGGTGATGAAAAAATTTACACTTGGCTGATAGATGCCTTTTTCTTGCTGTCGCAGTGCCAGAAGAAGATCGAAAACCCGCAGATGTTGCGTATTATCAGTATCCTCAAGCCTGCACAGTTTAAGAAGAACTTTCCGCACCTGCTCGCGCTGGTTAACGAAAGTGATGAAACTCAACTGTTGGATGCAGCCACAATGCTGGCGCCACATACTGAGGGATGGAAAAATATTGTTCGTTATCGTGAATTAAGGTTTGACCAATCTTACGCAGAAACAGAAAAAGAACTGGATTCTGCTTGTACTGCTATTCACTTTTTCCGCTTTGATTTCGTTAAAACCAGTTCTAAGGCATCGGAATATGCGCATTACATGGGGTCCTGGGAAGAAGACAGCTTATTATTTAAATTTGGCTCGGCGGTAGTTGGTTCTGCCTATGCACTAGGACGTAGCTCCTCACTCTCAAGCCTAAATGAAATGCGTAATAAAGCCATCAAACTCATTCACGAGCACTCTGGTACTTTGAATCAAGCCAATAGCATGATCGCGCGGTTGAATATACCTACCATCGAATTCAACAACGAAATCAGCTATAGCGACTACGAATTGGATAACTCTGCAGCCAACGAAGATTGGCACGAGCAGTTCCTTCATTTCGAACACCAAGTAGAGAGCACTATGAGCGCTTTCGCTGAAGCATTTTCCGATGCTGGCGAGCAACTTGGTTATTTCAAAGCGGGAAAATTCAACAAGTCGGTGATTGAAGTCAAGCTTCAACAGATCACAGCTCATGAGCTAGAAAAGCAGCAGGAACAGCTAGAAAAACAGTCTGTCATGATCGAGAAAGAAAGCCAGCCGCATCGATTAAGCATTGAATGGCGTAACGTCGAGCACCCTCCTTGCGACCCTGAAGAGATCCGTCATATTAAAACCGACGGAAAGATATGGGTGATTGTTGATAATGATGGGGGTTTCTATCGTAGCGAAGACCGGGAGCACTGGCTAACCATTAGGCCCAGCATGACCGAAGACAGCTTAAATGTATATAAGTTGGATATCGTTAATGGTCTTTGGGTCTTGGTGGTCGGTTACGATGAAGGGTTCTACTACTCCAGCGATGCTATAACTTGGCAACAAAGTAGCTTTCCCAGTCAGCCCTCATCCTATGATTTTTCAAGAACCGAAGACATTGTCCATTTTAATGGTCAGTGGCTGTGGCGCTTTACCGAGCGCACCGAGTATTCATATACCGAGAAAGGGATTCTCTTTAACTCAAAAAAACCTCAACTTATGATAGAACTCAGATCTATTGTACTGATAGCCTTGATGGTAAGTGGAAACACTGGGAAGGCACACCGCAATTCTCTGAAGGCGTGGAAGTCGAAAGTATTCGTTCTCTGCCGGGAGTCGCTTGCTTGCTGTCATTCTGCAAATACGATTACATGTACACCAAAAATAAAAAAGAAAGATACGGCACCTATCGTCAATTACTACTTACCGAAAAAGGGTTGGCGCACTTGTACATGGGGTAGTGAGGACGGTTATTACAGAGACATTATTGTTACTAGGATGTCTGATAGATTTATGTGCCTCTACTCCAATCAGATCATGACTTCTGATAAGGGCTACGACTGGAAATGCCACCCTGAGAAGCGATATTTCAATGCCTGCTTCCACTTAGAAAACGTGAGCTTCTTTACCTCATGGAATGATAATCAAGTGATTCACCTGAGCCAGGATGCGGAGACCTTCAAGGAACTCATGTTAGAGGAAGGTTCGTGGCAATACTTCTGCGCTAACGATCAGGGAATTTTAAGCGTTTACTCGCCAAATTCTCATGAGACGTTTTTGCGAGCAGGCCAAGTTATTTGCTAACTTATAGCATTATCTAATAAGGGCATCTATGATGCTCCTTTTATTAGGTTTTTCACAATTTATCGCAATATTGAGTAGTATCTAAGCATTACTCGTCATGAGATTGATTGACGGCTCAACCAGTTCAGCTACCTTGACTAGAGCCTGCTTCCGCTCTTCGTAATAGTCATACCGATCATAAATACCTTCGACACCCTTAAGCTTGTGATTCAAGCAGCGCTCGGCAACGTGGCCCGGTACACCTGCAGCGGCCAACAGGCTGCGGCAGGTACGTCGTAAGTCATGCACAGTAAATTCGGCAAGCTCGCCCATTTTGTTCTCGGGCTGTTGCTTCTTTCCAGGCTCCTTACCAAATAGCTTGGCAATGGCGCGATTCAGTGTGTCCTTACCCATATGGGGCTGCTTGCTGCTACGGCGGCTGGGAAACACATACAGCGAACCACACGCACGAACCTGTAGCTCCTCCAGCCAAGCGATAGCTTGTGGAGGGAGAGGTATCGCAATCCCAACCCCCGATTTGCTACGTTCGCCCGGTAGATCCCAGTTCGCATCATTGAGGTCGAACTCTGTCCACTTAGCCTCTGTAAGCTCTGATTTACGCACACCTAAAACGACCAACAACGCAGATGCGAGATAGTTATCACGGGTAAAGCTAGTCCGGTTCTCTCTGAACACAGCAAAGGCTTTACTGAGCTCATCGATGCTTAGCGCCCTGTCGCGACTTTTCTCGACCCCACCCGCATCGTTGACGTTAAATGCTGAAGCAGAGTTATAGGTAATCAGTCCTAACTTGATGCCGTGGTTAAATAGCTGTTTCAAATACATCAAGGCATCATTTGCAATAGTAGGTCGACCGCTGCTAGTTACGTTTCTGACGATAGTACGTACATCCATTGGCGTAACGCTATCAAGCGTTAGCGAACCGATGGTGGGAGCAATATCTCTTTCAAATACGCGTTTCGGGATATTGGGATGCTTGAGGCGCTTTTCTAAATCTTGGTACCAATCGTCGAATAGATCCTGGACAGTGCTGATCGTTATTTGCTCATCACGCCTGCGCTCTGCTAGGGGATCGATACCCCTGCGGATAGCCTTCTGGGTCTCGACCACTTGTTCACGGGCTTCAGCCAGAGAGAGTTGGGAGTACTTACCAAGTGTCATACTGCGGCGTTTACGCGCGAAGGAGTAACGGTACATCCAATAGGCAGCCCCTGCTTTAGGAATCATTAAATACAGGCCGTTGCCGTCTCCATAGCGACCCGGCTTGCCTTCCCTGATCAGTGACTGAACTTTCTTGGCAGTAAAGCTCCCCATTCTCCCCTCCATTAGCGCTTAATAAACTTTTGCCATGCTTCAGGGCGAGAATAGAGTAATTGCGTTCGTAGTGGGTAGTACTTTCACAAAAAACTGCTCATTTTGATGGGCATCATGTATTTTACTACCCTTTACGCTACCCACTAAGCACTGGATTAAGCTGGATTATGGTAGACAGACATAGACAATAACAAAGCATAATCCATTTAAAAATATAAACTTATAGAAAATCACAGATCACCATGGACGCTACTCAATATTCTGAATCTGTTCCCGCATCTGCTCAATCAGCACCTTCAGCTCCACCGCGCAGCGGGTCGTCTCAGCCACCACAGATTTTGACGAGAGCGTGTTGGCTTCCCGGTTGAGTTCCTGCATCAGGAAATCCAGGCGGCGGCCTTTGGGGCCTTTCTGAGCGAGCTGGTGACTCACTTCTTCGATATGCGCGGTCAGGCGGTCTAGCTCTTCATCCACATCGGCTTTTTGCGCTACGAGCACCAGCTCGGCTTCCAGGCGTTGGGGGTCGAGTTCGGTTTTGGCGACTTCCAAGCGTTCCAGCAGTTGGGCGCGTTGGCGCTCTAGGATCTGCGGGAGCAGGCTGCGCACGATAGCGACCTGCTCGCTTACTGCCGCCAGGCGGGTGGTGATCATCTCGGCGAGCTTTTCGCCTTCACGGGCGCGGGCATCAATTAGCTCATTCAGCGCTTGGTCGAACAACGCTTTGGCAGCGACTTTGATAGCCTCTTGATCTAGATGTTGGGTTTCCATTACACCGGGCTGGTTGAGTATCGCCAGCGTATTGGGCGGTATAGCGCTGGGTACTTGCTCTTGAATAGCTTCTAGAGCATCGGCGATCTCTTTGAGCCGTTGGGCGTTTACGGCGGGGGCTTGATGAGCTTCGGTGGTCTCAAAGCGCACGCTACACTCGACTTTGCCACGGGCTAAACGGGTTCGCAGTGCTTCGCGTAGCACTGGCTCTAAGTCCCGCAGGGTATCTGGCAGGCGGAAGTGAGGCTCTAAATAGCGTTGGTTCACCGAGCGGATTTCCACCTGCAGGGTGCCGAAAGAAGCGGCCTTCTCGGTGCGGGCGAAGGCGGTCATGCTGTGTACGCGGCTGGAAGTGGCCATGTTTGATCCTGATAGTGAGCAACGGTGTATAAAGCATTGCCAACAGTCTACCCGATAGGTCCATCAGCGCACGCTCAGACGTGTACAATGGAGGGCTTTTACTAGTTACGCGTTTATCGAGAGGTACTATTTGTGAGCAGTGCTAAGCGTCCTGATGTTGTGCGCCCCAGCGGTCGCGAAGCCGACCAGCTCCGTGATATTCGCCTGACCCGCGATTACACCCGCCATGCGGAAGGCTCTGTGCTGGTGGAGTTTGGCGATACTAAAGTGCTGTGTAATGCCAGCGTAGAAGCCGGTGTGCCGCGCTGGCTGCGCGGTAAGAATCAGGGTTGGGTCACCGCTGAATACGGCATGCTGCCCCGCGCCACTCACACCCGTAGTGGCCGTGAAGCGACCCGCGGCAAGCAAGGCGGCCGCACGCTGGAAATCCAGCGATTGATTGGCCGCAGCCTGCGCGCCGCAGTGAATTTGAAGAAGCTGGGTGAGTTCACCATTACCGTGGATTGCGATGTCATTCAGGCGGATGGCGGTACCCGCACCGCGGCGATTACTGGTGGCTGCGTGGCGCTGATCGATGCGATCCGTTACCTGCAGCGCGAGAAAAAGATCAAAGCCGACCCTTTCAAGCAGTTGGTGAGCGCCATTTCCGTGGGTATTTATAAAGGCGTGCCGGTGCTGGATCTGGACTACCCGGAAGATAGCAAAGCCGATACCGACCTGAACGTGGTGATGACCGAAAGCGGCGAGTTAATCGAAGTGCAGGGCACCGCCGAAGCAGGTGCCTTTACTCGCGCCGAGCTGAACGCAATGCTTGATTTAGCCGAAACAGCCGGTGGTGAGCTGCGTGAGAAGCAGCGCGAAGCCCTGGGCATTCGTGGATAGGATAGTTTAGCAAACACTATTGCTGGCGAACTCTTTCGCCAGCAATAGCTATATGCCTTTACTTAACAGCAGTCACTACTAATTCCAAAAGAACATTCTCACCAAGGTCGGCAACACCTAATGTAGCTCGGGCTGGAAGATGGTCAGCATCAAACCATTTAGTCCACACCTCGTTCATCCCTTTCTTAAGTTTTAAATCAGAAACATAAGCAGTTGCGGTAACAATTCGCTTATTGTCTGTGCCTGCCTCTGCTAAATACTGCTCTAACTTATCAAGCACTTGTTTGGTTTGACCTGCCATATCAAGCGTAAGATCATCAGCAATTATTCCACCAAAGAAAACAAAGCCATTCGCTTCTACAGCGCGGTGCATAATAGGTGTTTGGATATGTCGTTTAATCATAATAATCTCCAGTTTGCCTTAATTGGCGTACGTTAACTCGTCCTATTCAGGACAAGGTGTTTGAAACCTTTGAATAGAAAAAGGAGTGATGGGGAGCTTGGGCTCTCGCTCCATGGCAAGGTCGGCGACTATTTCTCCAGTAATGGGGCCTAACTGATAGCCGTGAGCTGAGAACCCAAAAGCGTGAATAACATTGTCGTGTTGACTGCTGAGTCCTATTACAGGAATGTGATCCTGCATAACTGCTTCGACGCCTGCCCAGGTTCGCATGATGCGTGCCTCTTTCATGAACGGAAACAGGCTGACGACGGTATCGGCATTCTCCGCCAACCCATCTAAGCGGGTTTCGGCCACATGGCGAACAGTATCCACGACACCTCGCACCCCTCCTCCAATCAAAACAGTACCGTTCTCAAACTGCTTAAAAGATAATGGCCGTGACGTCGCGCCCACTACTGTCCCTAAAAATGGCGATAGTCGCTCAGTGATCATTAACATGGGAGCCTCAGCAGTGAGGGGAACAGGTTCTCCAAGCCATTTACAAAGCTCTCCTGCCCAAGCGCCAGCACAATTGACAAGCAAATCGGCATCAAAATGCTCTTCGCCTCCACTCAGACGCCAGCCATTTCCCTTAGGCTCTATCCCCGTTATCTCGATACCTTCACGGAAGCAGGCGCCCTGGCGTTCAGCTTCGCGACGCCAGGCAGTAACAGTGCGATAAGGGTTGGCAAAGCCATCGCCATCACACGCAAGCCCACCTGGACAATGGCCAGCCAACGCTGGTAGCCGCTTGCGTAGCTCATCACGGTTGATAAGCTTTTCATGGTGGAACCCCAGGTTATGCACTTGGCGCTCACGTTCGGTGAGGATGGCCATATCATTATCGCTTTCAGCCACCTTGATTTGCCCAACAGGACGAAACCCACAATCGTCACCGACAATACTCGTCATGTTCTGCCAGCGTTCCCAAGCAGCTATCGCTAACGGTATCTCAGCCGGGTGCCGGCCGAGCCGACGTACACCACCGGCATTGACGCCCGAGGCATGGCGACCGGCATAGGCCTTATCAATGACAGTGACCTCATACCCTTGATTGCTTAATCGCAATGCAGCACTACAACCATGAAATCCCGCACCCACAACCACTACACGACGAGACATCAGCCTTCCTCCGCCGCCTTTGCAAGCTGTCCGAGGGTTATCGGTTTGAAAGGTGGTCGCAGCCTGTAATAGCCGGTCTCTTCAACACTCTGCTGATTGGCGTCTGCCAGCAGTTCGCTCACGGTAATACCGCACATACGGCCTTGACACGGCCCCATGCCACAACGAGTGAACGACTTAGTTTGGTTGGGCCCTCGGCAGCCCATTTCGGCCATACGCCGGATTTCTCCGCCGGTTACCTCTTCGCATCGGCAGGCTAGCGTATCGTCATCGGGTAAACGCCACTGTTTTGCAGGTCTATACAACACATCGAGAAAAGGCCTAATCGCGGTTTCACGCGCTAGTGCTTTACGAATTGGTTGTGCCCGTTGAGTACTGTTCTCCAAGGTTAATTTACCTAGCGCTAGGGCAGCCCCCAGCCCCGCTAATTGACCTTGCATGGCCGCGGCCTTGGCTCCTACGATACCGCCACCATCACCCGCTACGGCAATACCTGGGATATCGGTGCCCAGCCACTCATCCAGACGTGGTCTCCAAGCTAATTGCTGCTCATCCCACGCATGATGGCAATCCACCGCCCGAGTGATTTGGGTATTGGGGATAACGCCTTGATGAAGCAGCAAGGTAGGCGTTTCAAGTGTCTGCCAATTATCATCGTCCTGTTGCTTCCATAAAACGCGCTCCAACTGACCACTACCTTCGGCGCGCAGAGCACTTACGCCTTTAATGTGGCGAACACCTGCACGACGTAGTTCACGTAATAGTCCCACCCCCTTTAATAGGGTGCTGGCATTACGTAACGCACCGGGAACGTGCTTGAGAGCGGCGCGATAGCGATCCCGTGGCGTAGTATCAAGAATGGCCTCTATCTCGACACCTGCTCGAAGATACTGAGTGGCCAGCAGCAATAATAAGGGGCCACAGCCAGCTAGTACGACTGGTGCCTGGGGCACGGCCCCGGCACTCTTGAGCAATATTTGACCACTTCCTGCTGTCATGACCCCTGGCAATGTCCAACCAGGTATTGGCATAGGCCGCTCCATAGCTCCTGTGGCAAGGATAATATGTCGCGCGCAAATCATTTCTGCCTTGTCATCATGCAATAGCCCAATTTCGCGCTGTCGGGTCAATTGCCACACGGTGGTTGCAGGACGATAGTCAATTTGAGGATCTTTAAGCCCCTTGATTAGAGACTCGCCAGACCAGTAATCCTCGCCAAGAATCCGCCGATCACGCACAGGGGTACGTTCCAATGCACGGTAAATTTGACCGCCCGCCGCAGGCTGCTCATCTATTACCACCGGCGTAATGCCATGTTCGAGGGCAGTAGTTGCTGCGGCCATACCTGCTGGGCCTGTACCGAGAATGACTAGGTCATGCGTAATCATGAAATTAATCTCCTGGCACCCTGCTGTGTATGGACATGCATCCCATCGAGAACCTCCACTTGGCAAGCCTGAACATTGGGATTGCCATCAACTTCCACCAAACATTCAAAGCACACACCCATCATGCAGTAGGGGGCACGAGGGGCATTACTGACCGGCGTACTCCGACAGATACTAATACCCGAAGTGAGTAATGCCGCAGCGACAGTATCGCCAGGGCGAGCCGTCACGGTCTGCTCATCAAAGCGGAAAGTTACTACCGCTTCGTAAGTGGCTTCAGGCGGGGATAGACGTTTGAACATGGAATCTCTCCGCAGTAAAAGGGGTAATTTCAGAAGGTGCTTCAGCGCCCGCAAACCAGGGCGCCAAACACTTTGCATGAGCTGCGGCTAAGGTCACACCGCTATGGCAACAAGCGATAAAAGCCCCGGGATGACTTTCAGATGCTTGATAAAGCGGGTAGCCATCAGGTGTCATAACTCTCAAGGCCCCCCAACTGCGAACCACTCGAGTATTTGCAAGTGCCGGTAGCGCTCTTACGGCGCGCTTAGCAATTTGAGCAAGCACGGGGGTTTCAGTACCATCATTGAAACCGACGTCTTCATGAGAGTCGCCCATCAAAATTGAGCCCTCTCCGGTCTGACGTAGATAGGTCGTTGGTAAGTTAAGCAGTGGTCGCATTCGTTCAGTAACCAGGATTTCACCCCGATTAGGGTTTAACGGCGCTTCTAGCCCTACCTGCGGAGCTAGTTCTCGGTTGCCAAGCCCTGCAGCTAAAATGACACGGCCCGCCGTAATGGTTTGATGATTGCTCTCAATCACATAACTCTCCCCATTACGCCGAACCCCCTTTACCTTGCCAACAGCAAGGAAGCGGCCTCCATGGCAACGAATGCCAGCATGTAGCGCTCGAAGCAGATAAAGAGGATTAGCGTGCCCATCCCAGCTTGACCATGAAGCGCCCGTTACGCTTTCGCCAATTTCAGGAATCAAGTCACGTAACTGACTATGGTTCAGCATTTTGAACGAAAACTGGCGATCCGTTGCTTGAGACAGTGCATCAAGATCTACTTCGCGACTCGCCAATTCCGCTTCGCTATAGCAAAGATGAACTCCCCCCCGGGTTGTGGTGCTGAGTTGCGACACCAGTCAACTCAAAGAGCTCTTGAGACAGTGCTGACCACTTGGATGCAGAACACATACTCCATTGGGAATAACGCGGTATTTCTTGCCCTTTTCCTTGAACCCAAACCAATCCAAAATTACCTCGCGATGCACGATAGGCCACATCACCTTCATCTAGCACGCTAACTTGGTGACCTTGGCTGGCCAGTCCATAAGCAATTGCACTACCTACTAACCCCCCACCAATGACGGCGAAATCACACTGCTGCATAGTTGGCTCCTTAACCTTTACCGATAAGAACTTTGTCAATTCCATAGAGCCGGTCGAGCAGCACCATAAATAGCACCGTCAGAACGATTAACACCGTAGAAACAGAGGCAATTAATGGGTCGACGGTATGAGCAATATGGTTGTACATCTGAACAGGCAGCGTGGTTGTGCTGGGTGAGGCCACAAAAATGGTCATCGACAACTCATCGAAGCTGGTAGTAAACGCTAAGATCCAGCCACCGGCGACTCCTGGGAGAATCATCGGCATGGTGATGCGCCGAAACATCGTCCACTGGGAAGCGCCTAGTGATAAAGCAGCCTTTTCCGCACTACGATCCATGCCAAATACAGATGCCATCACCAAACGCATGGTATAGGGCATAACGATAATCACATGAGCTGCAATGAGCGCCCAAAAGCTACCGTAAATGCCTATTTGGGAGAAGAAACTAAGGAATGCTACCCCGAGCACAACATGAGGGATCATTAATGGGGATAAAAATAAACCCACTAATGCATCACGACCACGGAAACTATAGCGGACAATAGCTAGTGCTGCCGGCACCGCCAACAGTGCCGAAATACTGGCAGCAGCAACACCAAGATAAAGGCTATTCCAGAAAGCACGGATAAAAGCATGGTGCTCAAATATTGCCGCGAACCAGCGAAGAGAGAATCCATTCGTCGGGTAAGAGATATAGCCATTCGGTGTAAAAGCTACCAGCATTACCACTACTAAGGGTGCAAGTAGAAAAACAACAAATAACGAGTGAAACGTAAGGGCGAGTTTACTGTTATGTAGCATTCGGGAGTCTCCTAGCCCAAGGTGCGACGAAAACGCCGCTCCATCATGCGGTTGTAACTCATCACTACGACAACATTGGCCACCAGCAGCACAATGGCTATTGCAGCCCCCATAGGCCAATTCATAGTGTTGAGATACTCATCGTAAGCAGCAGTAGCCGCTACCTTGAGACGGCGCCCACCAATAATGGCCGGAGTGGCAAAAGCACTGGCTGACAAGGCAAATACAATCAAGCTGCCGGAGAGGATACCGGGTAATATTTGAGGAATTACTACGCGTCGAAAAACAGTCCCGTGACTAGCACCTAACGACAAACCAGCATGTTCTACCGCAGGATCAAGCTTCTGAAGAGCGGCCCAAACCGAAATCACCATCAATGGAACTAAAACATGTACCAGCGCAAGAATTACGCCAGTGTGGGTGTACATCAAGTTACCTGCACTAGGCTCAGCAATACCAATTGCTTCTAAAAGCTTACCTAGTAAGCCATTACCACCAATCAGCAACACCCAACCAAGTGTTCGCACTACTACTGAGATTAATAATGGTGCCAAAGTAACGACTAGAAATAATGAACGCCATGGATTACGCATTCTTGAGAGGATATAAGCTTCTGGTACGCCTATAAGAATACAGAGGAGTACTACTGCTATACTAATACCATAGGTACGCAAAAATATTTCGTGGAAGTAACTATCACGAAGAACTTCATAATAGTTTTCAAAGCCAAATGAAGAAACAATACCAACCGAATAATCAAAGCTATTAAAACTAAGTATCAGCGTCATTATTAGTGGCATGCCCAATAAGGCAAGAAAAAAATAGCTCCTGGCGCACTCAGTAACCACGGCACCGGGTTAATTGAGCGAGTACGCGACACAGAAGGAGATAGGCTAGAGGTGAGCTCAGTCATATGCGTGCTCTCCCAGAATACGTACAGCTCCTTCTTGCCAGCGAATTCCTACATCATCGCCAACTGCGGCCCCCTGAACGCCTAAATTAGGTTGAGTAATTAATAGCTCGCCGACACTACTATCCACTTGGTATAACCAGTGATTCCCTAGAAATAGCCGTGTACGAACACGTCCGTTTAATTGGCCAGCACCTTGTTGTGTTAGCTCTAATTTTTCTGGGCGGATTGATAGTTGAACCTGATCACCTTGCATATCGCTAGGCACAGAGATTTCAAGCTGATAATCACCTAGTTTGACCTGAGCTTGGCTACCGACTTGCTGATCTATGTGGCAAGCAAATAAATTGGTCTTTCCAACAAAAGATGAAACAAAGTTATTTTTAGGATTTTCGTAGGCTGAAAATGGCTCATCAACTTGTACCACCTTACCCTCATTCATAACCACGACACGATCACTAAGTGAAAGTGCTTCCGATTGATCATGTGTAACCATCAGGGTTGTAGTGCCAACCTGCTGCTGAATATTCCGCAGCTCAATCTGCATGTTTTCTCTTAATTGTGCATCAAGATTTGAAAGAGGCTCATCAAGTAACAGCAATGGCGGACGAATTACGAGGGCACGAGCTAAGGCGACGCGTTGGCGTTGCCCCCCAGATAGTTCGCGAGGATATCGATCTTCCAGATGGTCAAGACGAACCAGCTCTAACGCTTCCCGTACTTGTTGGCGACTTTCACTGATCGGAACTTTGCGCATTTCCAGACCAAATCGAACATTTTCTGCGACGGTCATATGGGGGAAAAGGGCGTAGCTTTGAAACACAATTCCTATTCCCCGCTGATTGGGTTTACAGGACGTAATGTCATCGCCGTTCATCCAGATGCGCCCGCGGGTAGGTTCAACAAAACCAGCAATCATTTGCAATGTAGTTGTCTTACCACACCCCGATGGGCCAAGCAGGGAGACAAACTCACCTTGGGCAATATCAAGCGACATATCTTGCACAGCTACGTTATTGCCATAACGCTTAGTCAATGACTCTAAATGCAGAAAACTCATGGTTTAGGACTCCCACACACCCTTACCTATCATGTTGAAGGCAAGGGTGTGTTGTCTTAAGTGTTATCAATAAAGAAAGAGATTAAGCGCTGGATTAGCGCTCAACCTGACGGTTCCATCGATTAGTCCACTCAAGACGATTGGGATTAATAACATCCCAATCTACAGTCACTAGCTGGTCGACCTTTTCCCCATAAGGAAGGATTTCCGCTAAATCATCGGATAATTCTGCATTCCGCTGCGCAGGCCCCCAGCCTTGCGTATCAGCCAACAGTTCTTGAGACTCAGGGGTCAGCAAATGTTCAACAAATGCTTCGGCTAACTCGCGTTCTTCGCTACCTTCTATTACACAAGCGGCAACCATCAAAGCAACGGCGCCTTCTTCAGGATATGCAAAGGCGCCAGGAAAACCGGTATTAGCAAGCGCCCGTAAACGCCCGCTACCCCAAACTGATAAGGCAATTTCCTCATTTTGGAAAAGTTCTGACATTTTGCCTGCAGAAGGCTCAAAAGAGAGAATATTGGGCGCGGCCTCCTCTTGCATAAAGATGAAGCCAGGATCGATATCGCTTTCACTCCCACCATTGAGTCGCGCCGCCATCACCAACGCATGAACACCATACGTATTGCTAATGGAAGGAACGACCAGCTTGTCGGCAAATTTTTCATCGGCCAGATCATTCCAAGATGAAGGTGGCTCCCATCCATTGCGCTCAAACATTTCGGCATTGTATGCAAAACCCGAAGCGACTAAACCAACCCCAACAGCCTTGTCATCAGGGAAGCGAGCGATGTCGTAGACATCGTCCAACATAGCGGTATTTTGCATCGGTGAGCAGAAGCCTAGATTAATAGCTTGGTACATCGGGCCATCATCCATCAGCACTACATCAAGCTCTTGGTTTCCACGCTGGGCTTGCAGCTTAGCTAAGGTATCGGTTGAGTTTCCTGCTACATAGATGATTTCAGCCTCATGCTCTTCAAGGAAAGCTGGAATGATTTCATCACGCATAGCTTGTTCGGTAGAACCACCATAGGAGCCTACGTATAGCGGTTCAGCAAGAGCGGTATTCATGCCAAGAAATACGAGTCCTGCCATTGCGGTCGTTTGCTTATTCAGTCTTTTCATATTTGCAGTGTCCTGTCATTGATGTTGGTGTTTTGCTTGTTGTTATCAATGGCCGCCACCGCTTCTGGTATTGCTAGAAAACGGTCAGAAGGCGTGGGCAGTGCGACCTTCAATGAAGCTAGCACTGCTTCAGGCATCAGGACTAATGCCTTTTGTTAGGCACCTTATTCGCTAATGTTATGGGTTAGCCAAAAAAGGTATTATCAAGCTGATTAGCCAGATAAACTTTTACTTCATCCAGAAATTCCAAAACTAGACGTGATGGAGGTCGAAATGCAGGAAGAACGGCACTGTAATGAAAAGGTATTTTGGGTGAAAAAGGACGTATAACTAGACCACGCGAGGCATAGCTACCTGCTGTAATAGGATCTATTAATGAAACGCCTGCACCCGACAAAACGAGCTCACAAGCAACACTCGATAATTGAGTTTCGATGCGCATACGCCGCGCAACACCGGCTTGCTGGAAAACATGGTCAATAAGAGGTCTGACATCCTGTGTCTGACCTAGTGAAACAAACGGCTCGCCTTCTAAATCTTCTGCAATAATAGCTGCCTGCTGGGCCAATCTATGCTCAGGCAACATTACTAAGCACAACTCACCGCTAGCAATAGGAAGTACGGTGACAGAGGGGTCCTCCAAATGCATGCCTATTAAACCTGCATCACACTGCTGAGTCGCCACCCACTCTAATACTCGTTGCGAGCTATGTGCTTGTAACGAGACCGTTATTCCCGGATGACGTGATGTGAAGGAGTGAATAATAGGAGGTAATGCACTAAGCGCGAGAGCTGGCATGCAACTTAAGAAAAGTCTACCCGTCCGAAATTCTCTAATTTCTTTAGCAGTATCGGTAATTTTATCAAGCCCTACAAATGCTCTATCAACATCCTCATATAGCGCTAAGGCTTCAGGTGTTGGAATTAAGCGCCCCTTGCTCCGCTGAAATAATGAAAACCCTACGTAATACTCCAAGTCATTTATCAAACGGCTTACTGCAGGTTGTGAAACATGCAGAGTCTGTGCCGCCCTAGTAACGGTTTTATGTATCATCACCGCACGAAAGGCTTCTATCTGCCTAAGATTAATCATGCGTTATCAGTCCAATTTGAAAATACGGAGGCTTGTTTAAAATGCTCTCTAAACAGAATAATAAAATCCTTCGCAAGCTTAGATATTGGCTGGTCTCGTGTTGTTAACAGCGCAAAATTTTCACTAAGTACGGGTTTGAAGGGACGTAAAATTAGTTCTTCTCCTTCGAAAACTTTTGCGCTGATTGGATCAATAATCGCAATTCCAACACCTTGTCGAACCAATCGAACAGCTTGAAGAGCGAGAGAAACCTCCAAGTAATTTTTGGGTTTAATACCGCGAGTTCCCATGAGTTTTTCAAGATCAAGTCGCAAAGGATCCTGAGGTTCAAAACTGATTAGCGTCTGGTTATCTAAATCATCTACTTCTATTATTTCATGGGCTGCCAAAGGGTGGTGACGAGGTAAAGCGCATAGGCTACCAAGGCTGAATACCTCGCTATCCACTCGATCATCGGCTTCAGCAACAATAGCAAAGCCCATATCACAACGCTGTGTAATCACATCCTCAATAACTTGCTCCGAACGAAAAGTAGCCAGTTCAAGTCGTGCATCAGGGTGATAAGGGACAAAAGCCGCCAACACATCAGGTAAAAAAGTAATCCCCAACAAAGGCATAGCACTAATACGCAATCCACCCACTTCTCTTCCACTAATACGGCGTGCGGTCTCGCGGAGATGCTCCATTCCACTCCACATTCGCTGCACCTCACGGTGAAATAAGCGTGCTTCAGGTGTCGGTACCAAGCGCCCCCGTACACGTTCGAATAACGTAAAACCCACATCATGCTCCAGTTGCTTTAACAAACGCGTAACACCTGGTTGGGCGATCAACATACGTCGTGCAGCACCAGATACAGTGCCAATTTCCATGACATGCTTAAATGCAAGGACTTGACGGTCGCGCAGATGAAGAGAGGGAGTAGTCATAACTTTTACACATAAGGTGGACAATTATTGGTATTGGATCGTATAGCCTATACCTACCTATAGTCGAGCTTACTTTAAACTTGATTGAGCAAGCGGCATGCAATTTGACTTCTTGATTATTGGTGGTGGCGTAGTAGGCATGGCTGTTGCCTATGGCCTACTGCGCAGAGGTCAAAAAGTTATCATGCTGGACGAAGGAGATGATGTTTTACGCGCATCGCGAGGTAACGCAGGACTAACGTGGGTGCAAGGAAAAGGTGTGGGAATGCCTCGCTATGCAGAGCTGAGTCTACAGTCAAGCGATGCATGGCCTTTCTTTGCTAGTGAGCTTGGCGAGCGCAGTGGTGTACCACTTGAGTACTCTCGCCGGGGCGGCATTGATATTTGCTTTGACGTTCAGGAAGCCGAAGCACGTATGGACAGCTATCGTACACTTCAAGCTTCATCACCCTATCTCGCGCGCTATTTTCAATGGGAATACTTAGATAGGCAGGCTCTGTTAACCCATCTCCCTGGCTTAGGTGAAAGCATTCACGGGGGCACCTGGTCTCCCCATGATGGTCATTGTAATCCGCTGCTGCTTCTGCGCGCACTATTAACAGCTAGCCTTAAGATGGGTCTTAGCTATCATCCAGGTTGCTCGGTTCAGCACCTCGAATCAAATAGAGTGGGTTTCACTGCCAATACTCTAGGCGGTAACTTTTCAGCCGAGCGTATTATCGTAGCTGCAGGCCTAGGAGCGAAACACCTCTCCCCTATGCTGGGTCTAAGCGGAGATGTATTCCCAGTGCGAGGGCAGATCCTCGTAACGGAAAAATGCCTCTGATACCGCAACTTCCTACACCTCAGATAAGGCAAACCGATAACGGTAGCTACTTGATCGGTGACACCCATGAGCATGCAGGTCTAAACCGGGATGCGACTACCAGCATCATGGCGCAATTAGCTGCCCGAGGGGTGCGTATTTATCCGCATCTGAATAACGCCAAAATAGTGCGTGCTTGGGGTGCGTTAAGAGTAATGACACCTGATGGGTTCCCTCTTTATGAATCGTCCAAAATCTACCCAGGTGCCTATAACATAAATTGCCATAGCGGAATTAGTTTAGCTGCTTTCCACGCTGAGGAGCTGGCTCAAGCCTTGTTGAATGACCGACTGAGCCATGAATTGAGCGAATTTTCCAGTGCCCGTTTTAGCAAGATTAACTAACAAAAAACTTTATATCGAGAGTACGACGCCTCACAAAAACCATTGATAAAACCAAGAGGAATGCGAAATGCGTCAAGTTACCTGCTGCTTACTTTTCACGACAGTATTAATCGGCGGTATAGCCCAGGCCGATAGCAAGCCACTACGTATTGGGGTCGATGTGCCCTATGCGCCTTATCAATATAAAGAGCCTGATGGCACCATCACAGGGTTTGAAGTTGAATTAGTCAATGCTGCTTGTGAACGCATGCAGCGCGATTGCGAATGGGTAGAACAAGGTTGGGATGGAATTATTCCTGGGTTAATGGCGCGTAAATACGACCTTATAGCGTCAGCAATGAACATCACTGAAGAGCGTTCGCGGCAAGTTAGCTTCTCGGCTCCCTACTACCAAGTACCATCCGTTTGGGTTAAAAACATAAATAATGAATACGATCTAGAAGGTGACTTGGCAGATGTTGCAATCGGCGTGCAGCAGGCCACTATTCAAGATGAATATGTTACTACCTACTATCCTGATGCGGATATTCATCGATATGGTGATTCAGGCTCTGTAGTTACCGACATGCATGCTGAGCGCCTTGATCTGGTTTTCACCGCCTATTCTCTTGCTCAAGAGACGATGCTCCAGGACGAGCGTTTTATACAAACCGGGGACTTAATTACCGGCCCTGAGTCGATTTATGGCCCCGGTATTGGTGCTGCTTTCCGCCCACGAGATGAAGCACTAATAGTAGCTTTTGATAAGGCGATGCAAGAAATTAAAGAAGATGGAACATTCGACAACATTTATAACGATTACTTTAAAGATCAGTAACCTAATGGTTATTTATCTTCTTTCCTAAGCACAACGCAACAAGCCGACCCAAAGGTCGGCTTGTTGCTTATTACCACTTATTACCTACTGACTGCGACGCGGGAAAAGTTCGTTGCCTAGCGCTTAGAGCGCTAGGTCGTACTCAATGATCAGCGGTGCGAACTCGGAGAAGGTCGCATCGTAATCAATCCACGCGTCGACCACATGGCGACGGAAGTTGGGGCCGACTAATTGATAGTCGATCCGCCAGCCTTCCTGGCGCTCACGGGGCACGTCTTGGTCAAGCTTCGGCCACCAGGTGTACTCGCCTGCATCGCGGTTAATTTCGCGGAAGGTGTCGATAAACCCGGTGGGGCCAAGCACCTGATCCATCCAGGCGCGCTCTTCCGGGCGGAAGCCTGAGGTCAGTTGATTGTCCGACCAGTTAGCCAAGTCGACGGTTTTGTGGGCAACATGCCAAGTGCCGCAGAGGATGTATTCGCGACGTTTGCGAGACATCTTCGTCAGGTACTCCTGGTACTGCTCCATAAACGCCTGTTTGGCTTTTTGGTCACTTCCATCAGGCATCAGGAAAGAGACAATACTGAAGCGTTCATAATCCGCCTGCAGAAAACGTCCTTCATGATCACACTGAGGAAACCCTAGGCCATACATAATCGCCTTGGGGATTTTGCGGCAATAGAGTGCCACACCGGAGAAACCATCCTCTTCGGCATCCAGGAAGTAGCCTTCATAGCCTTCCGGATACAGAATGTGGTCACCCAGTTCAAAACTTTTTGCCTTGATGTTCTGCACGCAGACTACGTCGACATCCTGCTGAGCCAGCCAGTCCAGGAAGCCACGATCGACGGCATCACGAATACCATTGACATTGATGCTGGCAATTTTCATAAATCGTCCCTTTTGCGTCGCTGCTGTATGATACCCGACGTTTAGACGTTTGGGTAAAGGCAGCGACTAAAACTTGCCATTTACCCTACTTTTATTGTTGCTTTCGTGCCGATTTAAACCTACCGCCTAGTGAGGAACGCCGTGGCTACCACTCTACAACCCTACCAGCGCGATTTCATTGCCTTTGCCATTGAGCAAGGCGTGCTTAAGTTTGGCGAGTTTACGCTTAAATCTGGCCGTGTCAGTCCTTACTTTTTTAACGCCGGGCTTTTTCAGACCGGGCGCGCGTTGGCCAAGCTGGGGCGTTTTTACGCTCAAGCAATTGTCGATAGCGGCATCAATGCCGATGTGCTGTTTGGCCCCGCTTACAAGGGCATTCCGCTGGCAGCGGTTACGGCGGCGGCACTGGCCGACCATCATGATATTGATATGCCCTACGCCTTCAACCGCAAAGAGGCTAAAACCCACGGTGAAGGTGGCAATATCGTGGGTGCCGAGCTTTCCGGCGATATTTTAATTATTGATGACGTGATTACCGCGGGCACCGCGATTCGCGAAGTGATGACGTTGATTGAGCAGAGCGATGCCCACGCCGCTGGAGTGATCATTGCGCTTGATCGTCAGGAACGCGGCCAGGGCGAACAGAGTGCGATTCAGGAAGTACAGGCTCAATACGGTATGCCGGTGGTCAGCATCGTTACTCTTGAGCAAGTGCTCACTTACTTGGAAGAGCATACTGGAGGCGAAATGCTCGCCTACGCCGAAGCGATCAGGGCCTATCGTGACCGCTATGGGATTACGCGCTGATTAGACCGGTAGCGCGCCAGTGAAACCTTGCTGGCGCCACGCTTCGTAGCTCACAATAGCCACGGCGTTGGAGAGGTTCAGGCTACGGTTGTTGGGCTGCATAGGCAGGCGCAGTTTGTGCTCAGCGGTTAGCGCTTCGTGTACCTGGGCCGAAAGCCCAGCGGTTTCAGAACCAAATAGCAGCACATCGCCCGGGGCAAAGTCGGCATCGCTGTAGGTGCGCGTGCCTTTGGTGGTGATCGCCCAGATACGCCGCCCCTGCATGGCCTGCTGAAAGGCGTTAAAATCCGCATGGCGAGTGACGTTGTCGAGATCACGGTAATCCAGCCCGGCGCGACGCAGCTTTTTCTCTTCCAGGTCGAAGCCAAGCGGCTCAATCAGGTGTAACCGGCAGCCATTGTTGGCAACCAAGCGCATGATATTGCCCGTATTGGGTGCCATGCGCGGTTCAAAAAGCGCTACTTCAAACATCTCCACCTGCCTGTTTATTATGCCTTCGCCAAGCGGCTGATTGTACTTGAAACCGTACTTGAAACCGACTAGCAACTCTCGTAGAGGATGACCGACGCCATGACGCCTGCCACGCCCAAGAGCATTCTAAGTCGCATTAAAGGGCTCAACCCGCGCCAGCAGGAAGCCGTGCGCTACATCGATGGCCCCTGCTTGGTGTTGGCGGGCGCAGGGTCCGGTAAAACCAGCGTTATCACCACTAAAATTGCCTATTTGGTGCAAGAGTGTGGGATGAGCGCGCGCAGAATCGCCGCGGTGACCTTTACCAATAAAGCCGCCCGAGAGATGAAAGAGCGCGTCGGCCAGATGCTCCACGGCAAAGAGGGCCATGGGCTCACGGTCTCCACCTTTCACACCCTGGGGCTGAATATTATCCGCGGCGAGCTTAAAACCCTCGGCTACAAGCCCGGTTTTTCGTTGTTTGACCCGGAAGATGCCAAGGCGCTGCTACGCGATTTGATGAACAAAGATGCCCAGGTGGATGCCGAGCAGATCAACGCCGTGCAGAGCAAAATTTCCACCTGGAAGAATGACTTGGTACTGCCCAGCGATGCCCTCTCGTTTGCTGCCGACGACGATGAGCACTTTGCCGCCCGGGTGTATGAAGCCTATGTACGCCACCTGAAAGCTTACAACGCGGTGGATTTTGACGACCTGATTCTGCTGCCGGTGGTACTACTGCAACGTGATCCTGAAGCGCTGGAGCGCTGGCGGCGCAAAATCCACTACATGTTGGTGGATGAGTATCAGGACACCAACGTCTCCCAGTACCTGCTGGTGAAACTGCTCATGGCCGAGCGCTCCACCTTTACCGTGGTGGGTGACGATGATCAGTCGATTTACGCCTGGCGCGGTGCACGGCCTGAAAACTTGATTACCCTGGGTGAGGATTTCCCGCGCCTGAAAGTCATCAAGCTGGAGCAGAACTACCGCTCTACCGCCACGATACTGCGCGCCGCCAATACGCTGATCGCCAATAACCCCCACGTTTATGAGAAGACGCTGTGGTCTGATATGGGCGACGGCGCGCCCATTCGGGTGATCGTGAATCGCCATGAAGAGGCGGAGTCTGAGCGGGTCGCCAGCGAAATGCTCACCCGGCGCATTAAAGAAAAAGCCGAGTGGCGGGACTTTGCGGTGCTTTATCGCGGTAATTTCCAGGCACGATTATTAGAGCTTAAGCTGCAGCACTACCAAATTCCTTACAAGCTCTCCGGTGGTACGTCGTTCTTCTCGCGCAATGAGATCAAAGACACCATGGCTTACCTGCGCCTGCTAATTAACCCCGCGGACGACAACGCCTTTTTGCGCATTGTGAACGTACCGCGCCGTGAAGTGGGCCCTGGTACGGTAGAGAAACTCGCCAACTATGCCACTGAGCGCTCGATATCGTTGTTTGCCGCCTGCCACGAGCTTGGGTTGGAGCAAGTACTGCCGACCCGAGCGACTGAGCGCTTAAGCCGCTTTACCCACTTTATCGACGGCGTGCGCAAGCGCATGGATCAAGGCGATGCGATTGCCGCCATTCGCGATATGCTGCGGGATATGGATTACGAAGCGTGGCTGTATCAAAACGCCAGCGCGCCCACCGTTGCCGAGCGGCGCATGGCCAATGTGTGGATTCTAATTGATCAGTTGGAAAAATCGCTTAACCGCGACCCGGAAGACGATACTGACTCCACCGATACCGAAACCGACGGCGTTCAAGCGGCTATTTCACGCTTGGTACTGCGGGATATTCTGGAGCAGCAGGCAGAAGAGGATGACTCGGATAGAGTGCAGTTGCTCACAATGCATGCCTCCAAAGGGCTGGAGTTCCCGCATGTCTATTTGATGGGGCTAGAGGAAGACCTGCTGCCCCACCGCAACGCCATTGAAGTAGGCACCGTGGAGGAAGAGCGTCGTTTGGCCTATGTGGGCATTACCCGGGCGCGGCGTACGCTGACGTTGACGCTTGCCCGCCAGCGTAAAGCCTACGGTGAACTCATGGACTGCCAGCCGAGCCGCTTTTTAGAAGAGCTGCCCGCCGAGGATCTGGAGTGGGAAGGTCGTGCAGATAAAGAAGACCCGGAGAAAAAGCAGGCCCGTGGCAAGGATGCCATTGCCGGGCTGCGTTCGCTGCTGGGGTGAAGAATAGATAAATTAATGGCGGGATAAACAGTCCACAGGGCGGTCGCGAAAACACCCTGTGGATAAATTACGTAACCGTTTACTACTGACTAACGCTTATTCAGCTTCAGCCATCAAATAATCAACAACGGCCATGACTTCTTCGTCAGAAAGGTTGGGGTTACCGCCTTTGGCAGGCATAGCGCCAATGCCGTTAATGGCGCTGGCGTATAGCTCATCAGTCCCCTTCTCTAAACGCGCCGCCCAAGCTTCTGAATCGCCTATAGCTGGGGCACCGGCAACACCACTGTCGTGACATGCTACACAGCCAGAGCTCGCGTAAAGGGCTTCACCGTCTAGGTCGCTACCGCCACTGGCTTCTTCAGAGGCTGCCGCGTCTTCTTCACTCGCTGCGTCGTCGTTAGAAGCCATTGCTTCTTCACTAGCCGCTTCATCTTCCGCAGCAGCGGCTTCTTCAGAGGCGCCTTCATCGGCTGCACTTTCGTCAGCAGCAGCTTCTTCGCCACCGCCTAGTTCTGGCACTTCCATAACCGGCTCAACCATATAGGCAACCGCTGCTTCGACTTCTTCATCGGAAAGACTGGCGTTGCCGCCTTTCGCTGGCATGGCACCAATACCGTTAATCGCGTGATCTAGCAGCGTGGCAAAGCCTTGCTCGCTACGTTCAGCCCAGGCTTCTTCATCGCCACGGATAGGAGCTCCCGCCGCGCCTGATTCGTGGCACGCGCTACATACGTTGCCATAGATGCCCTCACCGTCGATATCACCACCACTGCTACTCTCACTGGGAGGCGCCGCGGCAGTTCCACAGTCTTGGCCTTGTAAACAGAGTTGACCAACCGGCGCTAAACGCTCGGCAATCGCATCACGTGCGGCGTCTTGAGCGTAAGCACCTGATGTGCCCGCCATGAAGCCGAGGGCCGCCAGCCCGCTCATGATCAGCTTAGCTTTCACTCTCACCACCTCTTGAGTATTGTCATCAAACTTTTATCCTCAACCCCTGTGCGTGGCAGCGCCAATATTGACGATGCGCAGCGGAGACGCCAAGACGTGCATATAGGGTTAGTATAACGGCAACGCAAAGCGCAAGAAAATGCTACTAAGCGCGCCTATTCAACCGTTGACTACTATTGTCAGCTTATTTTGGCAACGGCCCCCTCTCACCACCGCCTTTCCAGGCGAATAAACGCTGCTGAGCATAGCGTATAAAACCCGCCTGTTGGTAAAGCCGTTTAGCCGGTAAGTTAACGTCATCGACCGCCAACATCACCTCCGGCACCCCCGCCTGCTGGGCAAGTTCGAGGGCTTTGTTTAACAGTGAGCGGCCGACCCCTTGGCCTCGCCACTCGGGTGTTAGCCCCATTAACATTAGCTCCCAGCGGCCTAATGCCGGGCGCGGTGCAAGCAGTAGCAAACCCACCACGGTCGCCTGATAAACCACGGCGTACCAGTGCTGCGGTGCCTGTGTATCCTGCTGGTAAAATCCCGCTAACAACTCTTTCAACGAGAGTACCTCGCGCAGCGCGCAGCTATCCAGTGAATCGTGTCCTACGGCGGCCAATAAGGCTAACTGTTCCGTTGGTGAAAACTCATTTAGGGGCTGCAGTGTTAACCGTCTCGCTTCACTCATCGCTAAACGACGGTGACTACTGCCAGTGAGATGTTCCAAACAGGCCAAACGCTTCATACCGAACTCTAGTAGCAGCGCTTCAGGCACGGCCGCCTGGGGCGAAAGCTCCAGGTAACAAAGGCGAATAGGTTGGTTGGTTACCCACGCATAGGCTGCACTTAGTAGCGCGCGGGCATGTACTCCGCCAGCCTTGGGTAACCACAGCTGGGCCATGTCCATGGGCAGGGGTTGCACCCAAATAGACCCTGTCACCTGTTCCCCTTCAAGACTAATCCATAGCCCTTCCCAGCGGGTATCCGGCTGATTGAACATTGCCTTTACCGCACCGCTCAGAGCTGCTTGCTGCTCAGGGTCATGAGCCGCCGCCAACTGCAGCAGTGCCTCGCGACGCAGCGAGGGTGGGCACTGCACGGTCTGAAGGGGCGTTACCTGCGCGGAGGTCATCGATGCGTTACCTCTCTATTGCTCAATCAAATCAGGGATAAATAGTTACCCAGCTTAAGTTTTCGTTAAGTTATCGCGCCCAGAGTGTCGGAAAACACGATGGAGATCACCCGATGGCTCGCCTAAGCACACCTGCTACTGCGCTGATATCGCTGGATTGGCACGAAGCCCTCAATTGGCAGGAGAAGGCGGCGCTTCAGCAACTGATCCAGCAACGCTTTGCTCAACAGCATAACGCCCATATTCAGCATTTTTTGCCCCGTTTGTTTGGATTATGGCAAGCCGATCAACCACTGGCAGCGGTGGGTCTGCGACTTGCTAACAGCGGGCCGCTCTTTTTAGAGCGTTACTTGGATGGCCAGGCCGAAGACGTTCTCATGCAGCGGTTCCAGCAGTCACTTGTCCGTCAGGACATTGCTGAAATTGGTAACTTAGCCAGCCTGCGCCCTGGCTTACAGCGGCAGCTGTTTATCTATTTGGCCCACCAGTTAGCGGCAGAGGGCATCGCCTGGCTGCTGTTTACGGCCACACCGGAGGTCGCTAACGGCCTGCGTCGTTTAGGTTTTGAGCCTCAGCCTATCACGCCTGCCGACCCTACCCGCCTGGGCGAAGCGTCGCACCTCTGGGGGCGCTATTACCAGTATCGCCCCTGGGTGATGGCCGGTGATCTGCGCAGCGCCATGCACACGCTTCATGCTCACTCAGCCTTCACTGAAACCGCCAGGGAAGAGGTGCTGCATGCACGCCTTGCCTAATGCGCTGATGGTGCGACTTGCCCATCATGCCCAGCACAGCCCACAGCGTACCGCACTTACCGATGGTGAGCAGAGTTTGTCGTATGCGGACGTTATTCACCACGTCGCCCAACGGCGCCAGCGTTTACGCGATGTTAATGCCCAGCGCGTCGCGCTAGCGCTGGATAACGGGCTGGAGTGGGCGCTATGGGATTTAGCCCTGATGGCCGAAGCGTGTGTGGCGGTGCCTATGCCTGGCTTTTTCAGCGAACAGCAGCGCCGCCACATGGTTCAGCAGGCGGGCCTGGATAGCTGGATTGGGCCTGGCGGAGAGCCCTACGGTTTTCAAGCCACCCACGACGCATTCATTGCCCAGCGCCAGGTTGATCATTTTCCTGCGTTACACGCAGGCACCACGCGCATCACCTTTACCTCGGGTACCAGCGGCGCCCCCAAGGGCGTGTGTTTGGATAACGCGGCGCTGCTGACCGTGACTGAAAGCCTGGCGGAGGTAGTGGCACCGCTTGATATACGCCGCCACTTAGCCATATTGCCCCTCTCAACGCTGCTCGAAAATATCGGCGGGCTTTATTTACCGCTATGGCTGGGTGCCAGCAGCATTTTACCGGGTATGGCCACGTTAGGCTGGCAGGGGGCTAGCGGTTTTAACGCTCAGCTCGCCCTTGATGCCATTGAAAGCTACCAACCCAACAGCATGATTTTGGTGCCTCAACTGCTTCAAGCGTTGGTCAGCGGGTCCTCAACGGCGCCAGATAGCCTGCGCTTTGTAGCAGTAGGCGGCGCTCATGTGGCCGACACACTGCTCTCTCACGCCCGGCGTGGCGGATGGCCGGTCTATGAAGGCTATGGTTTATCCGAAGGCACCTCGGTGGTCTGTCTTAATCGCCCAGGCGAACCAGGCTGCGGCGTTGGCCGCCCGCTGCGCCACGCCCAGATCCGCATTGATCGCGAAGGCCAGCTGCATATTCGCGGCGCCTTGATGCTGGGTTATATCGGCGAAGCGCCTTGCGGCGACTGGTACGCCACGGGGGATACCGGTCAGTGGCAGGATGACACCATCGCGCTCAATGGCCGCCAGCGGGAAGTCTTTATTACCGCCTATGGCCGTAACGTCAACCCGCAATGGGTAGAGGGCGAGCTCTGCACACAGCCTGCCATTGCCCAAGCCATGGTGTATGGCGAGGCCCTGACCGCTAACCGCGCGCTGATCGTGCCCGCGACGCCCCATATGACCAATGCCCAAATAGACGCTGCCCTCAAAGCAGTCAATCGCACGCTACCCGATTACGCCCAGGTGCATGAATGGCAACGCGCCGCCCCCTTTACGCCCCACAACCAACAACTCACGGCCAACGGCCGCCTACGCCGCGACACTCTGCTAGCCGCCTATGGCCACTGGCTAAGGGCAGTCGTGACCGACACACCCAAAGGAGTAACACCATGACCGCTTACCAACAGCTGCAAGACGCTACCCAAGACGCTCGTCACTGGCTGCTGACCACCCCCATAGTGACCCGTGCTCTGGCGGGCAATGTTTCCCTAGAGGAGTATCTCGCCTTTTTAGGTCAGGCGTATCATCACGTTCGTTTCACCGTGCCGCTAATGATGGCCTGCGGCGCACGGCTGCCCGACCGGCTCGACTGGTTACGCACGGCGCTGGTGGAGTACATCGAAGAGGAGCACGGCCATGAAAAATGGATTCTGGACGATATCCGCGCCGCGGGCGGGGATGCAGATGCCGCCGCTGCCGCCCTGCCAGACCCCGCCACTCGGTTAATGGTGGCCTGGATTCGTGATGCCGTAGAGCACGGCAACCCGGTGGCGTTTTTCGGCATGGTGCAGGTGTTGGAAGGTACCAGTACCGCGCTTGCCACCCAGGCCGCCGAACGCTTACAGGCTAGCCTTTCGCTTCCCAACAATGCCGTGCGCTACCTCACTTCCCACGGCAGTCTGGATATTGGTCATTTGGCCTTTTTTGAAGAGCAGATCAATCAGCTAGGTGCCGACGATCTGGCCGTGGTGATTGATAGCGCCAATATGTTCTACCGCCTGTACGGGGCGATGTTTAGAGGCATCGAAGCCCGCTGTCAGAGCGGCAGCGCGGTGGAGGAACTTAGTTATGCGCTTGCCTAGCCTGATTTGGCCTAGAAAAAATAGGCTGCCCGGCGGATGGCTGGGCCAGCGGATTTTAATCACCGGCGCCAGCGGCGGTATTGGTATGGCCCTGGCCGGAGCGCTGGCGCAACTGGGCGCGCACCTACTGGTAAGTGGTCGTCAACAAGACGTGCTGGCTTCGTTAGTCGACCGTTATCCCAATCACATCACCGCCGTTAGCGCTGATCTAACCCACGAGAGTGATCGCAGCCGCTTAGTCAGCGCTGCGCATGGGGCTGGCTGCAATATGTTGATTAATGCCGCTGGCAGTAATCAGCAGGGATTTTTTGATACTGCCAGTGACAGTGATATTGAACAGCTGGTGGCGATTAATCTGACCGCCACCCTGCAACTGACCCGCGCGCTGCTTCCCCAGCTAATGGCTGGCCCCCGAGCAACGATTATCACCATTGGTTCGACGCTCGGGCGGCTGGGCTACCCAGGCCAAGTCACTTACTGCGCCACCAAATTCGCCCTGCGCGGTTTTAGCCAAGCGCTGCGCCGGGAGCTGGCCGATACCCGTGTGCGGGTGATGTATATCGCCCCACGAGCCACACGCACCGCGATGAACTCGCCACAAACCGAGGCACTCAATGCGGCGCTGGGCAATACCATCGACTCTCCTGACGCCGTTGCCCTGGCCATTATCAATGCCGTAGAACAGCAGCGTGAGGAACTACAAATTGGCCTGCCAGAACGCTTCTTTACCCGCTTGAATATGCTATGGCCAGGCGCTGTTGACCGGGCCCTGTTACGCCAACTGCCCGTCATTCGCCGGTTCGTTGCCACCAAGGAGTCTTCCTCATGATCATGCTATCTTTCAAAACGCTGCGTACCGCGCTACTGGCTAGCGCTATTGGCCTGATAAGCCTTCAAGGGGTCGCCAGTGAGGGCGATAGCGCGGCTGTCGCCGCATCGCTTGCCGAACTACAGCAGCGTTGGGCGGAAATTAATTATACGCTGCCGCCAGGTGAACAGGCGGCAGCCTTCAGCCGCTTGGGCGACCAAGCTGAACAGCTCGTAAAGCGCTACCCAGACGCCGCCGAACTGCATATCTGGGCCGGCATTATTCGCTCTACTGAGGCAGGCGTTAGCGGCGGCTTAGGCGCGCTAGGGCTTGTTAAACAGGCCAAAACAGAGTTTGAAACGGCTCTGGCATTAGATCCACTGGCGTTGGATGGATCGGCTTATACCAGTTTAGGCGCGCTCTATTATCAGGTACCTGGCTGGCCGATTGGCTTTGGCGATGAACAAAAAGCTGAATGGCATCTGCAGCGGGCCCTTGCGATTAACCCCGAAGGGATCGACAGTCTCTACTTCTGGGGCGACTATTTACATGAGCAGGATCGTGATGCAGAAGCGCGTCAGGTATTGGAAAATGCACTAGTAGCACCAACCCGGGCGGGACGTGAATTGGCGGATAATGGCCGCCGTGACGACATTCGCCAGTTAATGTCAGAACTCGAATAATAAGGATCCCTATGCGCATTTTGCTGGTAGAAGACGACCCAAGCTTAGCCTCGGGTATCCGCTTAGCGTTAAAACCCGAGCACTATACGGTGGATCACCTGAGCAACGGTACTACCGCGCTGAATGCGCTAACAGAGGGAGAGCCCTTTGATGCGGTGATCCTCGATTTGGGGCTGCCGCGGATGGACGGTATGGAGGTGCTGAACGCAGTTCGTCGCCACGGTAGCCAAGTCCCTATTTTGGTCCTGACGGCCCGCGATGCGGTGGACGACCGTATCGCGGGGCTGGATGCCGGTGCTGATGACTATTTAACCAAACCCTTTGAAGTGGCTGAGCTAAAAGCGCGTTTACGCGCCTTGCTGCGGCGTAGCCAAGGCCAGATCAGCAGTGTATTGAGCTGCCGCGGCATTCGCCTGGACCCCCATACGTTAACCGTTAGCTTTCAAGGGCAAGATGTGGGGTTATCACGGCGTGAATTAACACTGCTACAGGAGTTTATGAGCCACCCGGGCCGAGTATTTACCCGCGACACCTTAACCCGCCTGGTCTACGGCTGGGACGAGGATGTGGAAAGCAACGCCATTGAGGTTCATATCCACCATCTAAGACGCAAGCTGTTCACTGACGTGATTCGCACGGTGCGCGGTATTGGCTACGTCATGGACAAGCCGCCAAAGGATGAATTATGACGTCGATTCGTCAGCGGACCCTGGGGCTTTCGCTGCTGGTCTTTGGCCTTAGCATGCTCGTCATTGGCTTTATTAGTTACCGCTATGCTGCTCATGAAATAGAAGAGCTTTACGATGCCAGCCTGGCGCAAAATGCGCGTTTACTTGAAGGGTTACTGCAAGCACCGCTGCCCGACACCGACCGCAATGTTCTGCTCACCAGTCTGGAAAGCGCCTTGCAGCGCGCCCGTGAGTCAGACAAACGCTTTGCGGGACACCGTTACGAGAGCAAATTAGCGTTTCAGCTGTGGGAAGACGAACAGCTATTGCTGCGCTCCGCCAGTGCACCCGAAACACCTCTTTTCCAGCAGCCCGTCGGCTACTCGACGCTGACCGTGGGTGAACACGATTGGCGTGTGTATGTACTGGATGTGCCGGACTCCTCAAACCGCGTGGTTGTGAGTGAGCGCGAAGACGTACGTGGCGAGCTGATCAGGGCAGTCGCGCTCCGCACGCTTCTGCCCGACCTGATTGGCCTGCCACTTCTCACTGCGCTGCTATGGTGGTCGATTGGTTGGGGGCTGGCACCGCTGTCGCGTATGGCAGAACAGATTCGCAGTCGTGACCCGCATAATTTGCAGCCCTTAACGCTTAGCCCGCTGCCCCAAGAATTAGACACCATTGCCGGGGCACTTAACCGCCTGTTAGAGCGTCTGCGCATCATGCGTGTGCGCGAAAAGCGCTTTATTGCTGATGCGGCCCACGAATTACGCACTCCTTTAGCGGTGCTCGACCTACACGCTCAGAATGCCCTGACCGCCGATAATCTTGAAGATCGCCAGGAGGCACTCAATCACCTGCGCGATGGCGTTGCACGGGCCACACGGTTAGTGACTCAGCTATTAACGCTGGCGCGCCTGGAGCCTGAAGAGGAGTCGCAGCCAGAGTACCGCACCACCCATCTGCTAAGTGAAGTGCGTGAAACCCTGGCCAAACTTTCGCCGTTGGCCTTGGAGCGCGAACAGCAGTTGTTGCTTAACGCCGATGAGCAGGCGGAGTGGTTAACCTTGGAAGAGCCGGGTGCGATTGAAACCCTGGTACAGAACCTGGTGGGTAATGCGATTCAGCATTCGCCTATTCAGAGTACGATCACTATCACGCTGGTGGCAACGCCACGAGGTTTTCAATTAATGGTGGATGATGAGGGCCCCGGCATACCGATCAGTGAACGCAAAAAAGTGGTGGAGCGTTTTCAACGTGCAGGACCCAGCGCAGGTTCAGGGTTGGGCCTTTCTATCGTCGAACGGCTAGTAACGCGGCATGGCGGCACCCTCCAGCTTGATGATGCGCCCAGTGGTGGGTTGCGCATACGTATTAACCTACAGCGCCCACAAGAGGCGTAATGTTTTCTTTGCTTCCTAAGCTGAGTTTTTGGATCTCTTAAGGTTCTGATAAGAATTGCATGTAACTGTGGAGGCACACAGTGAACCAGATAGCCACGGTTCACCTTTTCTCCACAAGGAGGTCCCCCGATGAATCAAGTAAGATTTTCACCTAAACCGTTAGTTCAGCTGAGTTCAACTCCTCTGTTGGCGATGCCTGCACAGCGGCGACTCCTGCCCACGAGTCCTGCTATGACGGTGCTTACCGACTTTTCGCAGGTAGTGCCTCAATCGATAGAGGCTGATACGCCCATCGATGAGGCTCACCTCAAGATGCGGCACGGCGGTATACGGCTGCTGTTCGTTATGGATAAACAGGCGCATTGTATTGGCGTTATTACGTCAAAAGAAGTGATTGGTACACGACGTATTAATATTGCGATGCAACAGCGTAACCTTACCCGCGATGAAGTCACCGCTGAAATGATTATGACGCCGTGGCACAAGCTCAGCGCCATGCCGGTCGCCCAGTTGGCGTCGCTGACGATCGAAGACCTGGTGCTGTCGATGGAAGCCGTTACCGATCAGCATCTATTAATCACCGAGCAAAACGATAATCACGAACTTAGAATTCGTGGGCTTATCTCAGCAAACGATATACACAGTGCGGTAGGTAAAGAGATTAACCCAGTGCCTATGGCGAAAAGTTTTGCCGATATTTGCCAAGTAGTAACCGGACACGATCTGTAACGTTTTAAAGTAGTTAACTTTTAAAAAAACGCCCTTCACCGATTCCTCGGTGAAGGGCGTTCGCCTTTGGGGCATAGCCCATGCCTAGAACATGGAAGCGTTAATCCACAGGTGTGCAGCGATACTGCCGGCATAGCCTAATAAAATAGCCGGCATCCAGCGAAGGTGTACGCCAAAGGTATAGATCCCCCTTGCCTGACCCATCAGGGCGACGCCTGCAGCAGAGCCCATTGAGAGCAAACTGCCCCCCACGCCTGCGGTTAGCGTAATCAACAGCCAGTTCCCCTCTGTCATATCCGGCGCCATGGAAAGCACCGCGAACATGACCGGAATGTTATCCACAACGGCCGAAATAAGCCCTAGTACCACGTTAGCCCATACCGGGTTCCAACTGCCGTAAAGCGTTTCGGAAAGCAGACTGAGGTAGCCCATAAAGCCAAGGCCACCGACACACATGACGACCCCGTAGAAGAACAGCAGCGTGTCCCATTCTGAGCGCGCAATACGGCTGAAAATATCAAACGGCACCACGCTACCGAGTTGCTCGAGCTTCTTCCAATCGCCCCGGCGTGAGTAGCGCTCGCGCTTGCGTTCAAGCGAACGCGGCAAGCTACGGCGCAGGTAGTAGCCAAAGAACTGCAACAAGCCTAAGCCAAACATCATGCCCATGGCGGGTGGTAGATAGAGGATAGAGTGACACAGCACCGAGATGGCAACAGTGATCAAAAACAGTACGATAATCCGCCGCGCGCCGCGCTTGAGCCATACATTCTCTTGTAATGCCGCAGGCTGACGATTAGCGATGAAGAAGTTCATGATCACCGCAGGCACCATGAAATTGACCAGAGCAGGCACCAGCAGCGCGAAGAAGCCTTCAAACGGCACTTGACCCGCCTGCCACACCATTAGCGTGGTGATATCACCAAACGGACTGAAGGCACCGCCTGCGTTAGACGCCACTACCACGTTAACGCAGCACAGACCGATAAATTTATCATCGCCTTCGGCCACTTTGAGTACCACGGCACACATCAACATGGCAGTGGTCATGTTGTTAGCGATCGCCGAAATACCGAATGCCATAACGCCGGTAATCCAGAACAGGCTGCGGTAACTGAAACCTTTGCGGACTAGCCAGGAACGCAGCGCATCAAACACGCGCCGCTCTTCCATGGCGTTGATATAGGTCATCGCGACCAGCAAAAATAGCAGCAGCTCGGCGTATTCAAGCAACGTTTCACGGAAAGCAACTTCTGCTTCTTCCGGCATACCCGCTTGCACATAAACCCAGGCCACAAGCGCCCAGATAAGGCCCGCTGCGACCAATACAGGCTTAGACTTACGCATGTGCAGTAACTCTTCACTCATCACCAACGCATAGGCGAGCACGAAGATCACGACAGAAGAGATACCGGTTAGCGTAAGGGTTAAATCAAGCGGTCCGGTGGCGGCATAAGAGAGCGAAGGAAAGATAAAAAGAGAGCAGGCGAGCAACAGCCAAGCGACCCGGCTAGCGTAATGCCGAGTTGCGAGGACGTTTGGTGGTTTCATGGCGATATTATCCAATCAGGAGGGAGAAAGACCGCCACGATCATAAGCACCCTAACGACATGCTGCAACGCAACGGTTGTGCATAAGATGCGGCGTATTGCCGCATCTTGTAAAGCGTTTTTATTAATTTAACTAAGCATAATGCCTGACGTCGCTATCACTCCACCGTTACGCTTTTAGCCAGGTTGCGGGGCTGGTCTACATCGGTGCCTTTGAGCACGGCTACGTGGTAGCTAAGCAGTTGCAACGGCAGCGTATAAAGCAGCGGCGCCAGCGCTTCGTGCACATGAGGAAGCGTCAGTACGCGAATATCTTCCTGGGCATCAATGCCCACGCTTTCGTCAGCAAATACAAACAGCTGGCCACCACGGGCGCGAACTTCCTGAAGGTTGGATTTAAGCTTTTCGAGCAGGTCATCATTGGGGGCGACCGAGATCACCGGCATTTCGCTGTCCACCAGCGCCAGCGGGCCGTGCTTTAACTCACCGGCCGGATACGCTTCGGCGTGAATGTAAGAGATCTCTTTCAGCTTAAGCGCCCCTTCCAGGGCGATAGGGTAGTGGGCACCGCGCCCTAAGAAGAGCGCATGGTTTTTTCAGCAAACGCTTGGGAAAGCGTTTCAATCTGGCTGTCCAGTGCTAGCACCCGCTGGCACACCTCGGGCAGCGTGCGTAGCGCGGCGATAATATCTGGATACTCTGCCTGCCCTTTTGCTTTACTGATAGAGAGCGTCAGCAGCATGAGCGCCACCAGTTGAGTGGTAAAAGCTTTGGTGGAAGCGACGCCAATTTCAGGGCCTGCACGGGTCATCAAAGTAATATCCGACTCACGTACCAGCGAGCTACCGGGCACGTTACAGATCGCCAGCGTGCCAATATAGTCGAGGGTTTTGGCAAAGCGCAGCGCGGCCAGCGTATCGGCGGTCTCACCTGACTGGGAGAGGGTGACAAACAGCGTGCCTTCAGGCACGACCGGATGGCGATAGCGATACTCTGAGGCCACCTCTACCTGTACAGGCACACCCGCATAGCGCTCTAGCCAGTAACGCGCCACCAGCCCAGCATGGTAGCTAGTGCCGCAGGCGATGATATGCACTTGGCGGGTACGTTGGAAAAGCGCCTGAGCATCCGGGCCAAAGCTCTCCACTAACACGCTTTGGGCGCTCAGCCGCCCTTCTAATGCTGCCTCAATCACCCTCGGCTGTTCAAAAATCTCCTTGAGCATAAAGTGACGGTATTCGCCTTTGCTGGCAGCGCCATCGCCATGCTCAAAGGTGTGAATAGGGCGCTCAACGTCGTGACCGTGACGATCTACAATGCGAATGGCGCCCTGCTCACGCAGCTCAACTAGATCACCCTCTTCCAGATAAATAAAGCGATCCGTTACCGGCAGCAGCGCCAACGGATCGGAGGCTAGAAAGGCTTCATTAATGCCCACTCCGACGACCAGCGGGCTACCTTGGCGGGCACCCACTACGACACCCGGTTCTTTAACGCTCATTACTCCCAGCGCGTAGGCACCGCCCAGGCCGTTCACGATCTGTTGCGTTGCCTCAAACAGGGTGAGGCCATCGGCTAGTTTTTCGGAAAGGAGATGGGCAATGACTTCGGTATCGGTCTCAGAGCTAAATTCATAGCCGCTACGCTGAAGCTTATCTTTTATGTGCTCGTAATTCTCAATGATGCCGTTGTGGACAACAGCAACCTGATCGCTACTGTGATGCGGGTGGGCATTGGCTTCAGAGGGTTTTCCGTGGGTGGCCCAACGGGTATGCGCGATACCTGAAAACCCAGGTAGCGCAGTGGCTTCCAATTGCGCGGCAAGCGCCGACACTTTTCCGAGTGCTCGATGGCGGGTTAATACGCCATCGTTGAACACCGTCATACCGGCCGAATCGTAGCCGCGATACTCCAGCCGTCTTAGTCCTTCTAACAGGATTTCTTGGACGTTGCGCTGGGCAACGGCAGCCACGATGCCACACATAATGTTTCTCCTAGGTTATTAACCAGAGCTCTTCACACAAGCTATTCACAAAAGCTACTCAACCAGCCCGCAGAACGGTAAATCGTTAACATAAGAAGATGAATACGGCTTTTTAATGACTCTTAGCACTATTTTAGGGCCGTTTTCACAATCCTCATTAAACGCCTTCTTTAACAACCTTTTTAAAAACCTTTTAAAAACTATGGCTTTGTCACTTTACTGGGGCGCAGCCAATCAATTTTTTCAAACTGGCGACTACGGGTCACCGCCAAGGCGTAGTCGGTGACGTCTTTAGCAATCGTTGACCCGGCCCCAATCGTGGCACCTTTGCCTACGGTAACGGGTGCCACCAACGCAGCGTTAGAACCAATAAAAGCGTTATCGCCAATCTCTGTATGGTGTTTGTTAGCACCGTCGTAGTTGCAAGTAATTGTGCCTGCCCCCACGTTCACATCACGCCCTAGTCGAGCGTCACCGACGTAGCTCAGGTGATTGATTTTGCTACCTTCGCCCACATCAGCATTTTTGGTTTCGACAAAATTGCCCACCTTGGCTTTTACCGCCAACCGTGTTCCTGGGCGAAGCCGCGCAAAGGGGCCAATCTGGTTTAGGCCTGCTGCCACAGTGCCGTCTATAACGCTATGGGTATCAATCACACTTTCTGCGCCAATGGTGCTGTTTTTAATCACGCAGTAAGGGCCAATACGCACGCCTTCGCCTAGCTTAACTTCCCCCTCAAACACACAGCCCACATCGATAAATACATCGTGGCCACAGGTTAAACGCCCACGTACATCCAAGCGTGCGGGGTCGGCAAGCGCAACGCCCTGCTCCATCAATTTATTGGCAAGCTGCTGTTGATAAGCGCGCTCCAAACGAGCCATTTGCGCTCGGTTATTGACGCCTTCTACTTCTACCGCGGTGGCTGGCTGGGCCGTGCACACCTTGATGCCCTCATCTGCCGCCATGGCAATCACATCGGTGAGGTAGTACTCCCCCTGGGCATTTTCTGCGGAGAGCTGCGGTAACCAGCGTTTTAGCTGTGCGCTGGTCATGGCCATAATGCCGGTATTGCACTCGGTGATTTCAAGCTGGGCGCTGTTGGCATCTTTTGCTCAACGATTGCCACCGCATCGCCTGCATCGTTGCGCTCAATCCGTCCATAGCCGGTGGGATCAGCTAGCGTTACTGTTAATAGCCCTATGTGCTGCTCATCTACAGAGGCTAACAGCTTACTGAGGGATTCCCGCTGCAGCAGCGGTACATCGCCGTAAAGGATGAGCACCTTGCCGCTACCTAACTGCTCAAGCGCTTGAGCCACCGCGTGTCCGGTGCCTTTCTGCTCGGTCTGAACGGCAAATTGCACAGTGCTTTCTGCCAACGCTTCACGTAGCTGTTCAGCACCGTGACCAATTACGACATGAGTACGGTCTGGCTGCAGCCCTGAGGCCGTATCCAGTACATGCTGCACCATGGGCTTACCCGCCAGTGTATGAAGCACTTTAGGGGTTTGAGAACGCATGCGCGTGCCTTTACCCGCGGCGAGTATGACGATATCCAGTTCTTGCATATTATTCACCTGTTACGGGTTGGTTGGTGGGCGCCGGAGCTGGGAGCTGTTCAATACCCAGCTCATCAACCAGTGTTTCACCGAAATAGTTAACGAATTCGGGCGAGGCGATGCTGCGCCACTGCTCACCATCACGAACGAGCAAAAGTACTTTGAGATTATTCTCGATGGCCATCTGCATAGCATCTTGTTCGCCCACCACCAGTAGTGCCGTCGCCCAGGCATCCGCCCAAGCGTTAGAGGGGTGGAAAACAGATACAGACGCAAGTTGATGGGTAACGGGCCGGCCCGTACGTGGATCAATAGTGTGCGAGAAGCGTTGGCCATCCACTTCAAAGTAGTTACGATAATCACCGGAAGTAGCCACCGACATGCTCTCTAGCGGAATGATATGCTGAGCACGCTGCTGGCCATCTTCGGGCACTTCGATGCCAATTCGCCAAGGTGTCTGGTCATCTTCATCGCGCACGCCACGGGCGATCAGGTCGCCGCCGAGATTTACCAGATAATGCTCCATGCCCTGCTGATCCAGGTAAGCGGCCACCCGATCAGTGGCATGGCCTTTGGCCACACCGGAAAGGTCGACAAATACATCGCGGGTACGCCTTGCCTGCATATTCTGCGTATCGACTTCCACCGCATCAAAGCCGACCTGAGCAAGCTGTTCAGCCAGAAAATCATCAGCGGGCACCTCTTCAGGCCGTGCGCCAGGGCCAAAACTCCACAAATTAACCAGATCGCCGACGGTAACATCAAAAGCACCGTGGCTGGCTTCGGCCACCGACTGACTTATGGCCAATACCTCAATGAGTTCATTGGAAAGCGGCTGCCACTCCTCTACAGGCGCTTCGTTGAAGGCGATCAATTCAGCATCATCACGGTAGGTGGACATCGCCTGGTCAACGCTCTCCAGCTCAGTTTTGAACCCCTCTTCCAATTCAAGGGACTCGCCCTGGGTGAGGGGATCCATAATGGTCACCTGATAGAAGGTGCCGAAGATATCTCCCTCAAAGCGAACGGGGGGTTCCAGCGGACGATCACTCTCTGAGCAGCCAGCCACTGCGACCAGCACTCCTAGCACTACCAGTAAACGTCCCCACTTGCCGATACTTACTGCAAACGCCTTCTTATCTGACTTTTTCATAGCGGCCATGCCCTGGAAATGAAGCTCTTAAAATGAAGCGCTTAAAAATGAAAAACCACAGCAGCCAAGCGCCAAACAGCACGCGATAAATAACAAAAGGCTGCATTCCCAATTTGTTAATGACGACCAAAAAGTAGTGAATACACAAATAAGCACTGACCCCTGACAGTAGCGTCCCCACTAGCATCGCCGCCCAATCGATCGACTGCGGCGAGCTAAATAGGCCTATGGCTTCCAAACCACCGGCCAACACAATGACCGGAATCGACAGCAAGAACGAGAAGCGTGCAGCCCCTTCCCGGCTCATACCCACCATTAATGCCGCTGTGATAGTGATGCCCGAACGCGACGTGCCAGGAAACAGCGCCAGCGCCTGGGCGCCGCCAATAATGAGTACGTCCTTTAAACGCAGTTGGTACTCGCTGCGCGTTCCCTGCTTGCGCCAATCGGCATACCCCAACAATAGACCGAAACCAATTAAACTGAAGCCGATAATCAGCGTTGAGCGCATATAGTGAGAAATAACATCGTGTAGCAATAAGCCAACAATACCCACTGGGATGGTGGCCAATGTGACCCAAAAGGCGAGCCGCGCATCCTCGTTGACGCCTTTTCCACCGATGGCGGCCAGGCTACTGATAATCATTTGCCAAATTTCCTGCCTGAAATAGATGATTACCGCGGAGAGACTGCCCAAATGCAGCGCGACGTCAAACGCTAATCCTTGATCCTGCCAGTCTGTCAGTACTGGCACCAAAATCAGGTGCGCAGAGCTCGAAACGGGTAAAAATTCTGAAATTCCCTGAACAACCGCTAACACCACCACTTGGAGCCAATCCATAGGAAACCCTGTTAGTAAAATTAATGTGTTCGTTTGTAAGGACGCTTAAGGATACACATCCGCTAATTCATTGTCCGCCATTGCCTTTACTGACCTTACCCAGCACTGGAACATTAAGGCGCTGTTTCACAGCCAAAAAGCAGTGGACGCTATAGAGGATATAAGGAGTGCGCTACAATAGGCATCTATTGAATACGTGCGTCCTTGCAAGGTACCCATGACTCAGACCATCGAAACGCCAGTGGTTCACGACCAAACGCGACTTAGCCAAGAGGCCAAGCGTGTAACCTACATCGGCGCGTGGCTGGATGCTCTGCTCAGCATCGTCAAAGTCACGGTTGGCTTTATGGTCGGCTCCGCAGCATTGATCGCCGATGGCATTCACTCACTCTCTGATTTAGTCACCGACGGCTTTGTCCTGGCAGCGATTCATTACGGTCGCCAGGAGCCTGACAAAGACCACCACTATGGCCACGGCCGAATTGAAACCCTTACCACGCTGCTACTGGGAAGCGTGCTGATATTCGTCGCGGGCGGTATTGCCTGGTCGAGCCTGGATCGGCTGTTCAGCGGCACCGACGTCAACGCCCCTGGGCTGCTGGCGATTGTGATTACGGTGATCGCGCTGTTTAGTAAAGAGTGGATATTTCGATACACCATGCGGGTCGCCAAGCGGGTAAAGTCAAAATTACTCGAAGCCAACGCTTGGCACTCACGCAGCGATGCTTTATCCACCGCCGTAGTGCTGGTAGCGTTAGTGGGCGCGCAGTTTGGTTTAGGCTGGCTGGATGCCGTTGCCGCCATCATCGTCGGTCTGTTGGTGGGTAAAGTAGGTTTAGACTTGCTGTGGGAGTCTGCTCGCGAGTTAGTCGATACCGCGCTACCGCTGGACATACAGAATCAAATGCATGATGTGGCCTGCAGCGTACCGGGAGTGGATAGCGTGCATGACCTACGTACGCGCCAATCAGCCGGCTGGGTAATGGTCGATCTGCACGTGGTGGTGGGCCCCAAAATCACCGTCTCTGAAGCCCATGAAATCGGCAACGAAGTCAGCCGACGCCTACGCCATGAATTCCCCGCGCTGACCGACGTCATCTTCCACGTTGACCCAGAGGATGACGCCGGGGCAGGCGACCCCAGCCGCCTACCTGGGCTGCCGCTGCGGCCTGAAGTGGAAGCCGCACTGGATGCCCGCTGGTACAAACACCCGGTGTGGCGCACGCTGAACGAGCTGCAGTTACACTATCTGGACGATAAGGTCTCAGTATCGTTGATCATTGATGACGCAGTGCATCAGCCACCTCAGTGCCTTGCTAGCCAGCTAAAAGCGCTGGCTAGCGATATCGAGTGGCTCGGTCATGTAGAAGTACTGTTTATTACCCGCGCCGCCAGTAGCTCAATGCGCTAGGTTTCACCGCTTATTTACAGACCAGATAACATAAAGGTGGCGATACTGAAGTAGATCACCACGCCAGAGGCATCAATGAGCGTTGTGACCAGCGGTGCCGAGGCCGTAGCCGGGTCGACCTTGAAGCGCTCAAGTACAAAGGGCAGACACATCCCCAGCAGGCTACCAAACAGCACGATGGTGACCATGCTCAAGGCAACAACCATCGCTAGCGCCTCACCGCCGCGCATGATCCCGATAGGTGTAACGGCAATGGCCATCGTAATGCCTAACGCCCCCGCCACTAATAGCTCTCGGCCCAGTAATTTGCCCCAATCTTTGACGCCTACATCGCCCGTTGCCATACCGCGCACCATTAGCGTGGCCGCCTGAGCACCAGCATTACCGCCACTGCCGATCAGTAGCGGTAAAAAGAACACCAGCGCCACCTGGGCGGCAATGGTCTCTTCAAAATAGGCAATCCCGGCCCCCGAAAATAGATTGGCAAAGACAAGTAGTACCAGCCAGAACACGCGCTTACGGTAGAGGCTCCAAAGCTTCACGCGGCTCACGCCATCTTCCAGCTGGCCGATGGACATCCCCTTATGAAAATCCTCGGTGGCCTCGGATTCGGCCACGTCCATCGCGTCATCGTGGGTCACGATGCCGACCATTCGATCATCGGCATCAATCACCGGCAGCGCTAACAGGTCGTACTTCGCCACAATACGGGCAACGTCCTCCTGGGCCTTATCGACGCGGGTGCTGATGACATCCTTGATCATAATGTCATCAACAATGGCGCCGGGGCGTGCCACCATCAGTTGGCGCAGCGACATGGTGCCGATCAGTTCACCGTCACTATCCAGGATATAAAGCTGGTAGACCGTTTCTGCATCGGGCGCGGTCTGGCGTACCCGCATCATCGCTTGTGACACCGTCATGCCACTGGCTATGGACACATAGTCAGAGGTCATGATGGCGCCTGCGGTACCCTCTTCGTAGCTAGCCAGTCGTTTGAGATCTTCTCGCTCGCGGTGAGCCATGCGGCGTAGCAGCGCTTCCCGGCGGTCTTCACTGAGTAGGTTAAACAGATCGGCACGTTCGTCCGAGCCCATCTCTTCCAACAGCTTGAGTACCTGGCTATCATCCAGCTTCCCAACCACCTCAAGCTGGCTCTCACCGGGCAAATAGCCCAGCACGTTAGCGGCCCGCTCGGCAGAGAGAATGTCCAACAGCAAGAGCGCAGCAGGCAGCTCCTCGTCATCTTCAATCATCTCCTCAAGCACTTCACCGATATCCGCTGAGCGGGTTTCGGCCAAACGCAAAGAGAGCACCGATTTACTGGGCACTTCCCTGGCCAACTCATCAAGCAGTTCGGCTTTTAATTTCTGCAGGCTTTCTTCATTCAGTGCCATGGCTCTCCCCTTCACGCTGCCAAACGTCGTGCTGCCGACCTAATCCATTGTACTGGTCTTGCCCACTATACTGATCACTCTCAGCATACTTACTTATCTTACTACCAAACAAAAAACGCCCCTTAAACCCTGGTGGCGGGTTTAAGGGGCGCTAGATACACGCCAATCGCGTGGGTATTAGCCTTTACCCGCCTTTTTGCGCAGTTGCTGAATCGTTCGCAGCTGGGCAACGGCTTCGGCAAGTTCAGCGGCAGCTCGGGTGTAATCGAGCTCCGTTGATTTCTCATTAAAGGCTTTTAGTGCTTGCTGACGCGCTTCTTCGGCAGCGGCCTCATTGAGATCGCTGGCGCGTGAAGCAGCATCGGCCAGTATCGTCACCACATCCGGCTGGACTTCCATAAAGCCGCCCGAGACAAAGAAGTTCTCCTCCTTGCCACCATCGTGGATCACGCGGATCGGGCCCGGCTGAAGCTCGGTCAGCAGCGGAGCGTGGCCTGGAAGAATTCCCAGGTCACCCATCATCCCGGAAGCAATCACCTGCTCAACAGTACCTGAGAAGATAGATGCTTCAGCGCTGACGATATTGCAAGTAAAGCTATTCGCCATAGCGAATCCCCCTAATGGACGGGATTACTTCTTCATCTGGTTGGCTTTCTCGACGGCTTCGTCGATTGAACCGACCATGTAGAAGGCCTGTTCCGGCATATCGTCGTACTCGCCAGCAAGGATGCCCTGGAAACCACTGATGGTGTCTTTCAGAGAGACATACTTACCTGGTGAACCGGTGAATACCTCAGCCACGAAGAACGGCTGCGACAAGAAGCGCTGGATTTTACGCGCCCGAGATACGGCCAGCTTGTCTTCATCAGACAGCTCATCCATACCCAGAATGGCGATAATATCCTTAAGCTCTTTGTAGCGCTGAAGCACGTTCTGCACACCGCGAGCGGTGGCGTAATGCTCTTCACCGACGACCAACGGATCTAGCTGGCGAGACGTGGAGTCAAGCGGATCGATCGCCGGGTAGATACCCAGTTCGGCGATAGAACGTGCCAATACCACGGTGGCGTCCAGGTGCGAGAAGGTGGTTGCCGGCGACGGGTCGGTCAAGTCATCCGCAGGTACGTAAACGGCCTGTACGGATGTGATTGAACCGGTTTTCGTCGAGGTAATACGCTCCTGCAGAACGCCCATCTCTTCAGCCAGCGTTGGCTGATAACCTACCGCTGACGGCATACGGCCAAGCAGGGCCGATACTTCGGTACCCGCCAAGGTGTAGCGGTAGATGTTATCGACGAACAGCAGAACATCGCGGCCTTCATCACGGAATTTCTCAGCGATGGTTAGGCCAGTTAGTGCTACGCGCAGACGGTTACCCGGCGGCTCGTTCATCTGACCGTAAACCAGCGATACCTTATCGATAACGTTGGACTCGGTCATTTCATGATAGAAGTCGTTACCCTCACGCGTACGCTCACCAACACCGGCGAATACAGAGTAGCCGCTGTGTTCGGTGGCGATGTTGCGGATAAGCTCCATCATGTTAACGGTTTTACCGACACCGGCGCCGCCGAACAGGCCAACTTTACCACCCTTAGCAAATGGGCAGACCAAGTCGATAACCTTGATACCGGTTTCCAGCAGCTCGTTAGAGGCTGCCTGATCGGCATAGCTCGGTGCTTTACGGTGAATCGGCATACGCTCTTGCTCGCCGATCGGTCCCGCTTCGTCGATCGGCTCGCCGAGTACGTTCATGATACGGCCCAGCGTTTCCTTACCTACTGGTACGGAAATCGCGGCACCTGTGCTGGTCGTTTCCATGCCACGCTTCAAGCCCTCAGTGGAGCCCATGGCGATGGTG
>AXCI01000477.1_pt1 | contig 49488 bp, 46 predicted proteins | sample 182571 | NCBI WGS metagenome assembly AXCI01 (sample SAMN02359225, study PRJNA218796) | groundwater metagenome | isolation source: Mt. Simon Sandstone pore water sample D5872 at 1.8km depth, Illinois-Basin... | place: USA: Decatur, Illinois | collected 2009-05 | reverse complement strand
CTTCAAGTAAAGCATTGCGAAGATAAGTGACGCATGGCACCTGACGACTTTCTATGAAAACCTATCCATACTCTTTTGCTACCTGTTCTGTGATGGTTCCAGTCGAAATACGGGGCTATTTGCTGGAGAAAGAGGTCGGTTGGTTGGTGCTGGAGATGGCGATGAAAATCAAAGAAATGGTTGAAATTGAAACCGTCACTGACGTGCAGTGCGATGTATGTCTCTGTTCTACTAAAGTCACTTCTGGTGGGCTTGAATTCGCTACACTTCAAGCGCATTGGGGCTACGGCACCAAGCATGATGGCGAGCGATACGAACTACACCTGTGTGAAGATTGTTTTTTCCTCACAATAGCGAACCTAAAACAGGAACGCCGCATACAAAATTTATTCAGCGATGATGATGCAGTTTCGACCATGACGACAGACGAATTGGGTCTGGTTGCAAAAGATGACTATTTCCGCGATTAAGACGGAAATAAACTTCTATACAAATTATCGATATTCCGAAGGTATCAAAAATCTGCTCCTTAAAATTAGAGATCTCCAGGTTAAGAATGGGGCAACTAACGACCGAGGCTGTGTGAAAACGATAGACGAGTCCCGAGCCGGCCAAAAAGTGATTAAAAATGGGGCTCTCTCGCTCATTCGGGGGCTTTCGCCATTATAAAACTTCGCTAGTTTTCGCGAACGGCAACTATATTCTGTATCGTTCGGGGGGGTCACACAGCCTCGCCCCAAAGCGGTCCATCCGGCCAACGCCGCATGCCGTTTCAACAGTGTTATGCAGTCGGCACTATGAGTGATGTTATGATGCCGAGCTATATTTAGTTTCTTTAAGTTTCAACGGGATAGATTGTGAATGAAATGCGTTATAACCCTAATGATTCTGCCAGAGCCTTCAACTCAATAAACGAGCTGGCAGTCTAACTACCTGTTAGGCCTTTCCTATTGAGGTGGTACGCGGTGTCCCAAACAAGAATGAGAATTTGGAGATGTAAGTGATCAATCGCGGTTCTGAATGGCATAGATGGGAGCCGCATATCCATGCGCCCGGCACTATCCTCAACAATCAGTTCGGTGTATCCGACCCCTGGAGCTCCTACCTCTCGACGCTCGAAGCCTTGACGCCGAAGGTCGAGGCGGTCGCGGTGACTGACTACTACGTTACCGACACATACGAGGAGTTCCTTCAGCATAAGGACGCAGGCCGATTGCCCGACGTGTCGCTAATCTTCCCTAACATCGAGCTGCGCCTCGACGTGGCAGCGAAAACGGGCTTCGTGAACGTCCATTTGTTGGTCAGCCCTGAAGACCCTGAACACCTCTCAGAGGTGAAGCGCATCCTGAAGCGCCTTCAATTCCATGCTTTTGGCGACCGCTTCGACTGCACGCGAGAGGAACTAATAAAGCTGGGCAAACATTCAGACACTACCATCACTGACGACGGCGCTGCGCTCCGACACGGCACCACACAGTTCAAAGTCAACTTCGATCAATTGCGAAAGGTTATCGCCGAGAGCGAATGGGCGAAAAAGAACATTTTGATCGCTGTTGCTGGTGGTTCCAGTGACGGCACTTCCGGCGTCCGTCATTCCGGAGACGCGACCGTGCGCCAGGAGATAGAGAAATTCGCCCACATCATCTTCTCCAGCAACCCCGCACAGCGTGAATTCTGGATCGGCCAACGGAACGTCAGCGTTGAAGAACTGCGCTCGCGCTATGACGGGTGCAAGCCGTGTCTCCATGGCAGCGATTCCCACGACCAGAAGTCCGTTGGGCAGCCAGTCGACAATCGCTTCTCGTGGATCAAGGGTGCACTGACATTCGATGCACTACGACAGGCCTGCGTCGACCCGGAAGGGCGTGCCTATGTCGGCGAGAAACCGCCAAGCTCGGCCATGCCTTCGCAGGTCATCACCCATGTACACTTTGAGGACGCCGATTGGGCGGCCACGCCCGATATTTCGCTCAATCCCGGCCTAGTCGCCATCATTGGCGCGCGGGGATCGGGCAAGACGGCGCTGGCCGATGTGATCGCCGCCGGTTGCGATGCAATAACTACATCTGGCTGGGAGGCTGACGAGAACGTCAGCCCATCATTCCTCACACGCGCACGTAAGCTGATCGGAGACGCCTCCACTACACTGACTTGGGGCGGCGGCGCGACGGAGACGCGTGCGCTTGATGGCCGTGACGCGAACGGTCATATGTCGTTCCCTCGTGCGAGATATCTTTCTCAGCAATTCGTCGAGGAGCTGTGCTCGGCCAAGGGTGTTTCCGATGGTCTCGTCGATGAGATCGAGCGCGTTATCTTCGATTCCCACTCGCTGGACGACCGCGAGTGGGCGCTTGACTTCACCGAGCTCCGCGGGCAACGAACCGCTCGCTTCCAGCAAGCCCGCGAGCGTGAGACGGAGGCGATCGCCGACATCTCCGACAGTATCGCTACCGAGCTCGAGAAAGAGAGCCTCGTTGCCAGCCTGAGCAAGCAGGTTGAGCAAAAGAACAAGCTGATCGCAGGCTATACGGCTGATCAGGCTAAGCTGGTGGTCAAGGGTACCGAAGCGCAGGTCGCAAGGCACACCCAGCTCAGCGAGGCGGCGCAGAAGCTAAGAACCAAGATACAAGCCTACAACAATCAGCGCCGTACCTTCGTCGCTCTGCAGGACGAGGTTCGCAGTGTGCGCGCCACCGGCGCTCCTGAAATGCTCCGTCAGATCCAGGCGCGACACAGCAACAGTGGTCTAGGTGCCAATCAGTGGGACGAGTTCCTGCTGATCTACAAGGGCGATGTCGACACGAGCCTCACGGCCTACACCGCATGGGCCGACGGCGAGGTTCGCAAGCTCAACGGTGATCCGCCATCGACCGGCGATCCCAAGGTTGCCCTTATTGCCGATGACGCAGATCTCGCGATGCTTCCGCTTGCGCCGATCGTAGCAGAGATGGCAAGACTTGAAGCGCTATTCGGCGCGGACAAGCTAGTTCGTGAGCAATACGCAGCGCTTACTAAGCGGATTGCGCAAGAAAATTCGGCGCTTCAGACCTTGGAAGCACGTCTCACTGACGCCAAGGGCGCTGCAGCGCGGCGGAAGGACTTGCAGACTGAACGCGACGCCACCTATGGCCGCGTGTTCGAGGCCATCATAAACGAGCAAAACGAGCTGGCTGGCCTGTATGCACCGCTCATGGAGCGCCTTTCCTCATCATCGGGCACGCTCAAAAAGCTGAGTTTTTCAGTCCGCAGGATTGCCGATGTCCAGACCTGGGGCGCGTTTGCCGAAGAGGAACTCCTCGACCGGCGTAAGGCGGGCCCTTTTTACGGGCGCGGCTCGTTGATCGCGGCCGCGACGGAATCGCTCAAATCTGCATGGGAAACCGGCTCTGCCGCTGAGGTTCAGGCCGCCATGACGGCCTTTATGGGAAAATACTTGAAAGACCTCTTATCGCACGCGCCATTTTCCCCAGCGCAGCAAACTGAATTCCGCGCGTGGTCGAAGCGGTTCGCCCACTGGCTTTTCGGAACCGAACACATTGCCGTTCGCTACGAGATTTCCTACGATGGTGTCGACATCCGCAAGTTGTCCCCAGGCACGCGAGGGATCGTCCTGCTGCTGCTCTACCTCGCGCTTGACGATTCCGACGACAGACCGCTGATTATCGACCAGCCAGAGGAAAATCTTGATCCAAAGTCGGTCTTCGACGAGCTGGTGGCGCTGTTCATCGCGGCGAAGGCGAAACGCCAGGTGATCATGGTGACACACAACGCCAATCTCGTGATCAACACCGACGCGGATCAGATCATCGTCGCCGAAGCTGGCCCGCATCTCTCAGGTGGTCTGCCTCCGATCAGCTATGTATCGGGTGGGCTAGAGGACGCTGCGATCCGCAAGGTGGTTTGTGACATCCTTGAAGGTGGCGAAGCCGCTTTCCGGGAACGAGCGAGGCGGCTTCGCGTCCGTCTCGATCGATAGGTTGGACAATGATGGAAGTCCATCCACGACCAGTACACCTTAGCGACAACACCAAGGATGCATTCTGGGTCAGTCAGCTTGCAGTGGTGGCCTAAAAATCTGCTGCACAGCGACCGATTCTCCGCCGCTTCGCGGCTCCAAACCGGCGTGTGAGCCGGGCGTTAGAGGTTTATGATGGGATTGCTGGACCTGATTTTCGGCTCAAAGAAAAAGGAGAAAGGAAAAAGCCATCCTCGTGGTAGTGAGGCCGGAACGGAACTGAAGTTCTTGGATAACCTCATCAGAATTTCATCCATAGGTTTCTTCGGGCAGTTCAAAAAATCTCCTTCGGGCGAATGGATCGTTGGCTGGAGCGACAGCGACCCGGAAGGGGGCATCGGGGGGCATCGAGAAAGCGGTCACGGAAGATATATCCTCTACAACACAGTCGATAAAAAGTTGTTCCTCCAAGGTAAATTGGAACGGCCAAACTCCGCAGACGTAGCAAACAATGGCAGCTTTTCAGTCGAAGATTGGCATTTCGGTAGTGAATTGTCTTGCACCTTTTACGTGTTCTCATGTTCTGGTGAAGAACTTATTAAGAAGAAGTTTTCAGCAAACATCCTGAATAGCGCAATTTCAGATAATGGTTTATTGGCTGTTTGCCAAACCGCAAATGCCCATTATGGGAATGACGGTAATCTGTTGGTTGGCTTCCGCATAAAGGAGCGAGATGATGCCTTCTCCATAAACCCCTCTACGGGTTGGGCCGAGGCATATGAGTTTGATGAGGAAGACTCTAGATTCGGTGTAGTGCTGAAAGAGGTTGGAACATTCTTCTACGGCTCAGATGGGGTTCTGTTGGAACCAGAAAAGTTTGATCTAGCTCGCTTGCGTAGCATTAGATACGAGATTTCTTTGATTGCTTCCCAGGAAATCGTCAAATCAGATCAATCAAGCCTGGAGCAAGTGGAAGAGGTTCTCAAGGCTAGCTCAAAAGCAATCCTAGCCGGAGCTGAGTGCAACGATTACTGGAAGGCTATAGCTCTGAAAGTAAATGGTTTAGCGAATGAGCGGCTCGGCAGGGACGAGGATGCGCTTGCAGCATTCGATTCCGCTCTAAAGCTAAACCCAAAAATCGGTATAAAGCGAAACGCCAATGCGATCCGAAAACGGCTCAACAGCAAAAGCTCCTAACAAGGCGCATCAATTCGAGGCCTGCGTACGCCGGGCGCCCTTTACATTGCGGCTGCGTCTCCATTCCAAGGGCGCCGTTATGCGCTCGCGTTAAGGCGCTATATCAGTGGCTCTTAAAAGCCCGCTCCTGGCCGATAAGTAATGCTCATGAGTAAGTGCTATCAACCCAAAGCCGACGTGCCGGAAAATGCAACAGACGCGCGAAATCTGAATACACAGCCTAATAAAAATTATTAATTGTGGGTATCAATGGTTTAGAGTGGAGTTTTTAGACTGCATTTGTCAGATAAACGTGCCACCACGTTTATACAATCATTGAATGTACGGTCTAGTACCTGTTGGGCAGATATTTCGAGGTCGGAGAATCAGTGAAGAGATTTAACCCCAGTTCAAACCACCCAGACAGGGCCGTTCAAGCTTGGCAGATTCTTATAGTTGCTGCGGCGAACCGCCAGACACTCACTTATGAGGGCTTGTCCAAGCTCATGTACAAGAAGAAGGCGGCAGGCGTCCTTGACCGAATCCTTGGCCATATCGCCTACTACTGCAATGATAATGATCTGCCACCGCTAACTTCGGTAGTTGTTGGAAAGGGGCGAGGGACGCCAGGCGAAGACATACCTATGAATCTGCAAGAGTTCGATGCGCGGCGAGAGGACGTCTACGCAGAGGATTGGTATGACGTATATCCTCCTTCAGCAACGGCACTCAAAGAAGCGTTCGATAAGAATTTAGCTTGAATCCACGTCCAACAAGGCTCTCCAGCCGACCGCTGGAAGCGGCGGCTGAGCTTGAGGGGTTATGTCAGAACTACTTAAACTTCAGTTCCTGGCTGAAACAGGAATGCAAGTGTATGGGTGCTCTCGACCCTAAGCGGCCCTTACGGCAAACGCGGCATGCTGGTTCAGCAGTGTTATGCAGTAGGCAATATAATCTATGTTAGCCGATTTGTGGTTTTTTATATCCGCTTTAAAAGGCTTCAACGATCAAAGGAAAAACATTGATAGCATTAGCGACAGTTCTTCTAGTTATAGTCGGTGTCGCGCAAGTAATTGTGCTAGTAATGCAGCGACGCCAATCTTGCTTAACTTTTGTTGAATTTTATAGAAAAGATGGTTTGAGTTGCGGGAGGCATGGTCCATAACTGTATTTTTGGGTAGAGATCCAGACGAGTATTACCAAGTCGTAAATAAAAACGTTGTAAAAAATAATCAAGAGGATTCTGCTAAAGCCACGCTGAGCGCACCAACTGTATGGGCGCGCGATTCGATCCAAGCAACATGCTCAATGTTTAGTGACGTATGCCTGAAAATCCTGCAAGGGCAGCTAGCGGTCGAAGATATTTATCCCGTTTTTGGAACCGAACTACTCCGGCAAAGTAGGCCGCTCAGAGTTTTACTCGATACTACAGTTGATGATGGCCGGCATAAGTGGTTCGGGATGCACGCTGGCCCTACGCAAGTACAGGAAAATCATTACAGAGTTCGAGAAGAGCTTCAGGACTGGTTGATTTATCACGATGGTATTAGGCGCCGGTGCCTTATTCTTATTGACCTACTATGGGCCGAGGCGGTAAGGCTTGGTGATCTGCCGCCTAACGATATCAAGAGCGCCGCCGACGCTAAAGAGCTGTCCGGGCATCTAAATAGACGTCGCCTCAGCGACGAATGCCGAAGATTAAGCTTAGCAAAATACGGCATTCGCGGCCTATGGTTATCGTTCTTTTTGCAACACGCTGAATACAAGAAGAAAAGTTTATTCCCGGTATTGACCGGGAACGTTTAAAGGAGCTCGATAGAGAATGGACGAAACGTCTGCTTCGGAGATAGCTTTTGCGGCTAACGAATCGTTGCGGTTGACTGCCCAAAGCACCGCCGCGCTTTGGGCGTTAGTTGCCCTAATCGTATCCATCAATCTGTCGAGCTAAATTATGACAAATAGTAGTAGCACAATAACTTTAACCCCTGAAGAGCATAAGCTTAAATTTGAAGGTAAAGAGAAAGAAGCGCATGCTCAAGCACTAGATATACGCAAATTTGAGATAGATCTTTATTGGAAAAGAGCTACATATTTTTGGACATTTATTGCTGCCACTTTTGCCGGTTTTGTTGCAATTCAAGCCTCTAGTGCTGAAAGCAAGGTTGATTTGTCAATCATCATTAGTTGCTTAGGTTTTGTGTTTTCTTTTGCATGGTTTTGTGTAAACAGGGGGAGTAAGTTTTGGCAAGAAAATTGGGAGAAACACGTTGATGTATTAGAAGATGATGTTACTGGTCCTTTATATAAAATTGTTTTATCAAGAAATCAAAATGGTAATTGTAAAGATAAAGCTATTCACCTTTTAACTGGACCTTCGAAACTTTCAGTGTCAAAAATAAATCAGCTTATTAGCTTGTATGTAACTATATTATGGGCGCTATTGGTTTTTTATTCTCTTCCTGAATTTAATAGTGACATGCCTATTGATTGGTTTTATGTTTCAGTAATAAGTCTAAGTTTTACTATATGTTGGCTTTTTCTTATATTAGGTAAATCATATTCTGGTGGATATTTTCATACAGCAGAATTAAGAAATTCAAGAGTTAAGCCGAGCAGCTAACAAGCAAATGAGCGTGAAACAAACAGCTTGCTGTGTTCTTTTCTTACATTATAGCAAGCTGTTTTTAGCCCGTTATTTTGTCGTTAGCAGTAGGAAAGATGAAAAATATGAACAACATGGAAGGTTCTATGGAAGAGTTGAAGAGAGTCAGCAAGGTTAAATCTCAAATTATTGGCTGTACGGTTTTCGCTTTATTTTTGGTTATTGGTTTCTGGGGAAGTTTAGAAATTGTTTACGGTGATTTGGTCTCTAAATATCGAGCCCTAGATCCACTTGTCCAAAATGTTTTGTCAGTGGAAAGCTGGTGGCTAGAAACATTGGTCGGTGGTTGCATTCCGATGTTTATAGCGTTTGGGATTCGTTTTTACCTGCTAAAAATCGACCCTAAAACAAAGGATATTATATTTGCAGTGCTTCCTTTTATCCCCAAGCTTAACTGGCTTGCAGGTAAGCCAGTTTATTTTATGTTGGGTACGGGCTCGGCTCTTCTCGGTGCAGTTCTTTTCTTGGGTATAAAAGGGGATGCCAAATATCTATGGGCATTATTTTTACCGGCGGCTATGCTTTGTCTTTCTTATATTGCCCATCGCTCCTACAAGCAAATTATGGAAGGATCTGAATTCGGAGAATTGACAAAAAAGTTCCACACTAGGGTTGGAGGAGCCTGCATGCTACTTGCGGTTATATGCTGGATATATGCAGATCTCTACAGTCCTCTAAATGATCTTTGTCAATTGTTGTCTGAGCTTCGCTCTTAATAATTAACTTTGTATATGTGCTAACAAGCGAAAGCAGGCGCAAAATTGGGAGCAAAGGATGACTACTTTCCTGTCTAAGACAGAAATAAATCTCCTTGACCAATATCGATATTCCTATGGTGCGATGCGCCCGCTCCTGAGTTAATTAGGTATGTAAGCGCGCCATAAACCCCATCTACTCACCTTATTGTTGACTGATCACACTGGTGGTCTCTTTAGCATTGGAGATCATCATGAGTCGCGACCTCAATTCCACTCAAGCATTTTGGTTAGGGCACCTGTCTTATGCCGCCGCGTTGCAGATGCCGTTAAGCGCGTATGCTGAAGCGCAAGCCGTGACGTTAGCCGACCTGATGGCGTGGGAAAATCGGTTAATCGTGCAAGGCTTCCCCGTGCCACCGCGTTGTCGTCCCGCGCGGTTTGTCGCGGTGGAGGTCGTCGCATGATACGCCCAAGCACTGATTTGAGGGTGTACCTGTGCCGAGAACCCGTCGATATGCGCAAGCAAATTGATGGATTAGCATTACTGGTTCAGGAAGCCATGGCCTTGAACCCGTTTGATCAAGCGCTGTTCGTGTTCGGTAATCGCCAGCGCGATAAAGTGAAGCTGCTGTTCTGGGAACGTAACGGCTTTGTGGTGTGGTACAAGCGCTTGGAGCGTGAGCGGTTTAAATGGCCAACGCACCTGAAGGACGAGACAGTGACGCTAACGGGTCAAGAACTTAACTGGTTGCTGGATGGCTATAACCTGAAGGCTATGCAGCCTCACAAAGCGTTGGATTTTCAGCGGGTTGGATAGCCGTAGCGCTCTTGTTTTAGCGACGTTTTTGGTACACTAAGTGGTATGAAAAACGCCCCTTCCTCCTCACCGACGGTTACCCAGCTTGAGCGCAAGCTGGCCGCTGCTGACGCTGAAAATGCGCGGCTGTTGGCGTTGATGGAGAAAAAGGAAGCGCAGTGGGAGGCTACCAAACAGTCGCTGTTTGAGCAGTTCCGGCTTGCCCTGGAGCGTCAGTTCGGTCCTTCCACCGAAAAGTACCGTGTCGACCAGCGGGATCTGCTGATCAATGAAGCGGAAGTGGCGGTGGACGAGGAAGATGCAGCGGGTAGCGACGCCACCGCTGATGACGCGACGATCGACACCGCTACGCCTGCCAAGCGTCGCACGCGCGGCGGGCGTGTGGCGCTACTCCCAGAACTCCCACGTGTCGAGGTCATCCATGAACTGCCCAATGATGCTCGCCACTGCCGCGATGACGGCACCGCGCTAAAGGTGATCGGTGAAGAGGTCAGCGAAGAGCTGCACGTGGTGCCCGCCCGGATCGAGGTGATCCGTCATGTGCGACGCAAATATGCTTGCCCGCTGTGCGAAGAGGGCGTCAACACCGCCCCAGCGCTGGCCAAGCTGTTGCCCAAGAGCAATGCCAGCGCCACGCTGCTCGCCTATATCGCGACGGCTAAATACCAGGACGCGCTACCGCTTTATCGGCAAAGCCAGATCTTTGCCCGCCATGGCGCCGAGATCCCCCGCAATACCCTGGCACGCTGGATGGTGCAGGCGGGAGAACGGATCATCCCGCTGATCGACACGTTGCGCCAACACCTCTTAAACGCCCTGCTGATCCACATGGATGAGACGACGCTCCAGGTTAATCAAGAAGCGGATCGTGCCGCCAGTGCCACCTCGTATATGTGGGTGCAGCGCGGTGGCCCGCCGGGCCAGCAGGTGGTCTTGTTCGACTACGCGGCCAGCCGCGCCGGACGGGTGCCCGTTGATCTGCTAGGCGACTATGCGGGGCGCTTAATCACCGATGGCTATGAAGGCTACGCCGAGGTCGTGCGCCGTAACGGGATCACCCATGCGGGCTGCTGGGCGCATGCCCGGCGTAAGTTCGTCGAGGCCCAGAAGGTGCAGCCCAAGGGCAAGACCGGCAAAGCGGACTGGGCGCTGAACCAGATCCGTAAGCTATACGGCGTGGAAAAACAGGCGAAGGCCCTTGAGTCCGAGGCGCGTCACGCGCTGCGTGAACAGAAGAGCCGCCCGTTAATCGATCAACTGCGCACCTGGCTCGACAAGTCACTGGCCCAGGTGCTGCCCAAAAGTGCGCTGGGTAAAGCCCTGCACTACCTGGATAACCAGTGGCCCCGGCTGACCCGATTCCTGGACGATGGCCTGATCCCGTTGGACAACAATCCGGCGGAGAACGCCATCCGTCCGTTCGTCATCGGCCGTAATTATCCTCAACCCTCAGTTATGGAAAGTTTCTGAGATAGTCCCTTCAAGATCGCTTTCTTACCGCTGCCTCGTGCCATTGGCAGTGATGATTTGCCTTCCATAATTACTGGTGGTGTTGTTTTAGCTCCCCCTCATCAGGAAGGAGAGCCACCATGTTTGAGTCTACTCATTCGTTGTATGCACTGGCGCATCAGTGGTTTGCCGATTCGCCGCTCAGCAATAATGAAGATGCTTATGTTCAGTTCCTAATCGAGCGCGGTTACGCGGTTGGTACGATCCAGGGATATTTCAGCAGCGTCGCGCATTTCGCCCATTGGTGCAGGACGCAACAAGTCGGTCTTGGCGATATCGATGAAGCGCTGGTTAACCGCTTTATGGATGAGCACCTGCCGGTTTGTCGATGTGCCGTCCGGTGCCGACGCGCACCTCGCGAGATGCACGCTGCGCTTGGGCATCTGTTTGCGATGCTCTGTGCTAAGGGGCATGGTATCCAGGCGGATAGTTCCCCGGTTTCCGCTCCTATCGCAACAGAACTTGAGGATTTCGACCGCCATCTTACTGAGGTACGAGGACTGGCACCAACCACGCGTTCAGTCCGGTTACGTCATTTGCGCGATTTTCTCATCTACTGTTTAAGCTCCGGGCCGGTGCACCTGAAGCGGCTCGGACTGTCGGATGTAATCCGTTTTATCGCCCATTACACGGCGGACTGGGCTCCGGCGTCGATACTTACCGCCACCACTTCGTTGCGCTGTTACTTCGCGTTCCGGGCCAGTCAGGGCGAGCAGACCTCCGCGTTGATCGCCGCTCTGCCTCGGATCGCGCAGTGGCGGCTGGCTGGACTGCCGCAGGTTCTGTCCAACGCAGAGATAGATCAGCTACTCGGTGCCTTCGATCGCTACCAGGCCACTGGCAAGCGCGATTACGCAATCGCGCGTTGCCTGCTCGATCTGGGCTTGCGTCGAACAGAAGTGGCTCGTCTGTGCTTGGACGATGTGGATTGGCGGACCGGAACACTGATCATTCGCAGTAAGGGCAAACGCACCGATGTGTTGCCTCTGCCCGATGTCACTGGGCATGCTATCGCCGAGTACTTGCTGGATGGTCGACCGAAAACCACGCGCCGAGAGCTGTTCGTTCGGCACCGGCCACCCCTCAATGCGGCAGCTGATCCGGATATCGTGCGCAACGCCATTCGTTATGCGGCGAAGCGCTGTGGACTCGAACACTGTATTCGCGGGACTCACATTCTGCGGCATACCCTGGCCGGTCGACTGGTGCAGGGCGGCGCCCGGTTCAAGGAGATCGCCGACCTGCTGCGCCATCGCAGTCTGGATACCACCACAATCTATGCCAAAGTCGATCTTGAGGCGTTGGCTCAGGTGGCTCTACCGTGGCCGGGGAGGTTGTCATGAGCACTCCTGTGACATTTACCGCTCGGGTCGACGCCTATCTGGATTACCGCCGACAGGCCGGCTTTGCATTAAAGATCGAGGGCGAACAACTGGCGCGGTTCGCGCGGTTCGCTGATCATATCTCGCCTGGGGGAGCTCTGACCATGCAGCTGGCTGAACAGTGGGCTTGCGCCTCAGGCCGACCAGGTCCGCTCACCGCTGCCCGCCGAATGGAACTCTTGCGCCCCTTCGCCCGCTATTGCCAACAGTTCGATCCGGCCACTGAGATTCCGCCCCGTGGGCGCTTTGGACCCGCTCACCGTCGTCTGACGCCGCATGTTTTTACTGACGCCGAGATCCGTGCGCTGCTCGTGGCCTGTGCCGATCTACACCCGCCCGGCGGCTTGCGGGGGATCTGTTGCGCCACGCTCTTTGGACTGATTGCTTCGACGGGACTGCGGACATCGGAGGCCACCGGCTTGCAACGCCCAGATGTCGATCTCGATCGCAGTTTGCTGCATATCCTGAACACCAAGTTCGGCAAGTCACGTTGGGTACCGCTGCACTCCACCACGACACAGGCTTTGCAGCGCTACGTACAGCAACGAGATCGAGATCCTTTTGCGGCTACTACCGAGGCTTTCTTCCTCTTTGACTACGGCCGACCCGCGACCACGCAGGGCCTGGAATATGCATTCAAACTATTGCGACAATGGTTGCATTGGCGCTCCCGAGGCGGTCACCCGGCACCGCGTATTTATGATCTTCGCCACACCTTTGCCTGCCGTAACCTTGAGCGCTGGTATGCGCAGGGCCTCGACATCGACTGCCATATCCTGGCGCTATCTACCTACCTCGGTCATGCCAAGATCACCGACACTTACTGGTATCTCACCGCAACGCCCGAGTTGCTGGCCCGGGCAGCTCAACGCCTGGAACAATTTCAAGGAGGTGGCTTATGAGTACCTCGGTGCCGGTAACTTTTCCGTGCTTGCTACAGCAGTTTTTGTGCAGCGCTTGATGCAGCAGCGCCAGGCCAGTCCGAATACCGTATCAGCCTATCGAGATACCTTTCGGTTGCTGCTGACATTTGCCCATCGGCGTCTTGGAAAACATCCCAGCGAACTTACGATGGACGATCTGAACGCCACGCTCGTTCTGGATTTCCTTCACTACCTCGAAGAGGAGCGCCACAACTCGGTTCGCAGCCGTAACGCACGTTTTGCGGCGATCCGGTCGTTCATGGAGTACGTGTCCTTTCAGGAGCCTTCGGCCCTTGCCACCGCGCAGTCCGTGCTCGCCATCCCCATGAAGCGTTTTGAACAGCAACTGATTGGGTTCCTTTCGCGTGAGCACATGGCAGCGATTCTTGACGCACCGGATCGCAATACCTGGACGGGACAGCGGGATCGGGTGATGTTAGCAACACTTTACAATACCGGCGCTCGCGTCTCCGAACTGATCGGAATGCGGCTAGAAGATCTGGTGCTTGGCCCCAGCGCTTCCGTGCGTATTCGCGGCAAAGGACGCAAGGAACGGTCGACACCCTTGTGGCCTGAGACGGCCGCGCAGCTTAAACGCTGGTTAAGAGCCTATCCTCGCCAGCCTGATCAACCGCTGTTTCCAAGTCGATCAGGCACCACTCTGACGCGCATAGGTGTGACTGAACGCTTGAAGCTTGCGGTCAGAGCAGTCGCTGCGCAATATCCCGAACTGGCCAAACGACGAGTATTTCCGCATCTGATTCGACATTCCATTGCCATGCATATGTTGCAAGCCGGTGTTGATATCACCGTCATTGCGCTATGGCTCGGGCATGAAAGCCCGGAGACCACTCACAAATATGTCGAAGCAGATCTGGCGATGAAGGATCGGGCATTGAAAAGCATCCAGGCGCCTTCCCAGGCATTGCCGCGGTACCAGCCATCGGACAGCGTGTTGGCGTTTTTACAGAGTCTCTAATTATGCAGGATTTATAGGGACCACCAACATTCAAGCAACACAGGGTAGATGCTGCTAAGTGCATCAACTGCCGAGCAAATCAGCATCTATCCTGACCATCTTTCAGAGCACTCAAAGACCACCCCCTTCCATAACTGAGAGCCGAGGATAATTACGGTTATGGAAACACTTCCATAACCGTAAAAACTGGCTGTTCAGCCATACTCCGAGCGGCGCTCATGCCAGCGCGGCGATCTACAGCCTGATCGAAACCGCCAAAGCCAATGGTCTCTCGCCTTACGATTACTTGCAGTATGTCTTCGCGACCCTGCCCACCCTCGACGATGATGATCTCAACACGCTGTTGCCCTGGCAGTGGAAAGAGACATTACCGATCTAAGCGAAATCTGCCTAGATGTGGTTAGTGGCTCGCTTACTTAGGTATCTCTAGGCGAGGCAGTTATTTAAGTTCGCCGCGTAATTACTTGGGATATCACTACACCTAAAATCTCAATGTCTATGGGGTCAGCTGGAATTGGATCTAGTGGAATAGTTGGATTAAGTGATACGAGAGATCCCTGAGTCAGGCCAAGCTCGCGCGAGAAGTGCCTTAGGCCAGCTTCATTTTCGTTGCCCCGATGGCGGAATATGACACAGTCGCCGTTATTTATCTGGTCACATGTTTTGATACCGGCATCAAAAATCAATATTGACCCAGCTGGATAGCCTGGATTTTCAGGATAAGTACCAGGATACCGAGTAGCACGGTACCGGTCGAAGAAGGTTTTTACTACAGGGATAAAATCTCGAATGCTTGAAGATTGCCTCCCTGTGCTTGGAGAGGGAGCATACCTTGGCAAATCCATTGTTGTTGTTCCTGGTTGGAGACTCTCCCACTCCTCGACAAAGATTAACTCGACGCTTTCGGGTGACCCTTTAAGCTTCGCTTCTTGATACTCATTTGCAAAGTAGTTCTGCATACCTTCAGATTGCCCTTCCGCTAACCACAGAGGTTCAACCCGAAGTTCGCTCGCAAGCCGCTGAAGAGTGTTGCCACGCGGGAACATTCTTCCATTCTCATACATAGAGATTGTTCGTTTGTCGATTCCCACTGCTTCCGCTATCTCTTGCTGAGTACGGCCCGTATCCCTTCTTGCATTACAGAGGCGTAGGGCAAATTCCGTGTTCGGGCCGTCGATTAGGTGAGCCATGGGTGCCTCCTGAGGCATAATGCGTAATCACGAAGGATCATAATATGATTATCTGGCTCTTTAAAATATGATCTATATGATCTTTTGTCAATCTTTATCAATTTCGAATTTTAGAGGAGGTAATAACAGCTATTTGCGCGCTGGCGGAATGCGAAAGAGAAGGCGAAGAGTTGGTGGTATACGCCATCTATTGTGTTGGCCGCTATACAGTTGGCGTGCTTAATGCAGTTCAGTGCATGCAGCACAAGGGAGTCTCCATTATGAATATCCGGGAAGGTTGATCTTAATACGCCAGTGGTGGAAGGAGATGCTGACAATATTAGCGCCTATGGCAGATATCGAACGCTCGAATAACCGTGAATGGCATAGGTTGAGCAAAAGCTGAAGGTCGACAACTTGGGCGTCCTAGTGAGGCTGAAGCGGACGAAATAAACCTATGGAGAAAAGAGAACGAAACAAGCAATAGCAAAACGGCACAGCACTCAGGGGAGTCCGAGTCGACAGTGAAACGGGCGGTGAGGTATAGAAGCATCTAGACGCTACTACGGGTGAGTCAATGAGACTGATATACTATGCCAAGCTAGAGCGTTTCGAAGGACATGTTAAAAACTGGATTTACTGCCTGAAATGGCCTATTTGTAGCAGCAAAGCCAGTTTATTTTATAAAATTGTATTTTCTCAAGGGCATGTAAGTTATGAGGCACTTTAAAAGCTACAAATTACAAGGAGTTGGTGGGTGTACTCACCCACTCACCCACCCAGAGACACTTTTTTTGTCGTGTTCTCCTTTTTGAAGGTATTCATCAATGAGCCACTAAGGGCAGGGCGTGACAAGGAGAGGCTGTCTTGAAGCTGCTGATATTGGATGCCGGACACTGCTTAAGCTTGGCACTGGCCCGGGAAGCAAGCCGTCGCGCCGATACAGAATTAGTCATTGAACAAGGGACAAGCATTACCCCGTCGCGCCTGATAGCAATTGCGCCTGACGCTGTGATCATTCCACCGCTGGCACACCCTTTAAACATGGCGCCAGCGGATGTTACCGCCCATGCTGATGCGGTAGACATCTGCTTAGACGCCTGTCTATCCCAAGACGTGGCGTTAGTATGGTGTGTCTCTGATCAGCTTTACGAAGACGGTTTGGAAGTCCCCATTGATGAGCATGTGGTGCCAGCGCCGCGAGATGACAGCTTGCGCCGTCTGGTACAAACCGGTGATCGTATCCGTGCGGAGTTTCAGCGCCATTTGATTGTGCGCCTAGGCCCGCTATTTGCGCTGGAAGGTAGTCATGCATGGCTGAATAACATCATCAATGATTTAGTCCTCGGAAAAGCAGTGCGCGCGGCTGAAGATGTGATTTTTTGCCCGACCTCAGCGGATGCTGTTGCTATGGCACTGATCGGTATGTTGCAGCAGCAGGCCAGTGGTGCTGACGCGTGGGGCGCTTATCATTTGGCTGGAACTGAGCCGGTTAGTGCCTTTACGTTCACCTCTATGGTACGTACTCAGCTGTTAACGCATCTTGAAGGTCGTGGAGAGCAAGTCTCCCTCGGCGAGGTGCAGCCGCTTAAACATCATCATGATGCCAAGCTGCGACGCGTTTTAAATTGTCGTCGGGTGTTAGATGTCTTTGGTGTCCATCAAAAGCCGTGGCGATTAGAGGCGGGACGTATGTTGGATGCGTGGTGTTTAATCCGTGAACATAACCGTGTCAGCGATACAGGAGCGTCGGCTTGATAAATGTGGTTCGCAGCCTGGTGTTTTATGCCGGCTACTTTTTTGCCATGCTGATGATTGGCATCCTGTTTCTACCCATTGCGCCGTTTCTCCCGCTGTCTGGCCGCTACCGCTTACTCAATTTGTATAACTACTTTTTGATGGTGTGGTTTCGTATCGCCTGTGGCGTGCGCTATGACATTCAAGGTAGAGAAAACCTGCCCAGCGGCCCCTGTGTGATTCAGGCCAATCATCAGTGCGAGTGGGAAACGGTGTTTCTGCAGGTGATGAAGCCTCCCGTATGTACCGTGCTGAAACGCGAGTTGCTGCGCCTACCGATTTTGGCTGGGGGCTGCGTTTGCTACGCCCGATCAGTTTGGATCGCTCCAAACCGGCGCGGGCGATGAAGCAGGTGCTGACTCAAGGCGTGGAGCGTCTCGGTACCGGTATGTCTGTGCTGATTTTTCCGGAAGGTACACGGGTAGATCCAGGCATCCGTAAGCGATATAACAAAAGTGGCAGCGTGGTGGCGTGTCGTGCGGGAGTGCCGGTCTTACCGGTGGCTCATAACGCTGGTGAACGCTGGCCTGGACGCCACTGGGTTAAACGGCCAGGCGTTCTGCGTGTGCGCATTGGTAAGCCTATTGAGACGGCGGGACGCATGCCAGATGAGGTGCTTGCGGAAGTAGAAGTGTGGATAGAAGCGCAGTTACAGGAAATTTCGGAAGTGCCGCGGCCTACCCTTAGTTCTAGCTCACGTTAGAGCGTACTTCTGTTTGGTTACACATCTCTGCTTGGACCATTTTTAATGTTCAACGACAATGGCGCCCAGAAGGGCGCCATTGTCGTTGTCATCATGCCTGTGCTGTTAACAGCGCTAGTCGTTAAAGCGCTGGAAGACTAAACACGCATTGGTGCCACCAAAACCGAAGCTGTTCGACAAGGCGCGCTCTATCGTTACGCCATCGCGGCATTCGGTAACGATGTCAAAACCTTCGGCCTGATCATCCAGATCGGTGATATTTGCTGAAGCGGCTACAAAATTGTGCTGCATCATCAGTAGCGAATAGATCGCTTCTTGCACACCCGTGGCCCCTAGAGAGTGACCAGTGAGCGATTTAGTCGAACTCATGGCGGGCGTTGTATTACCGAACACTTCGCGTATTGCTTTTAGCTCGGCAACATCGCCCACAGGCGTAGAAGTGCCGTGGGTATTGATGTAGTCAATCTTACCTTCAACGGTGGCCATCGCTTGGCGCATACAGCGCATTGCGCCTTCTCCCGAAGGTGCGACCATGTCGTGGCCATCAGAAGTCGCGCCATAACCCACCAGTTCGCCGTAAATCTTGGCACCGCGCGCTTTAGCGTGTTCAAGTTCTTCTAACACCAGCATGCCGCCACCACCTGCAATAACAAAGCCGTCACGGGCCTTGTCATAAGGGCGCGAGGCCTGTGCAGGGTTGTCGTTATAGTGGGTAGAGAGCGCGCCCATGGCATCAAACAAGCAAGAGAGTGTCCAGTGCTCCTCTTCACCGCCACCGGCAAACACCACGTCTTGCTTATTTAGCTGAATTTGCTCCATCGCACTACCGATACAGTGCGCCGAGGTCGCACAGGCAGAAGAGATAGAGTAATTGATGCCTTTAATTTTAAACGGCGTTGCCAGGCAAGCTGACACAGTACTGCCCATAGTGCGGGTAACGCGGTAAGGGCCAACGCGGCGCAGGCCTTTTTCACGCAACACATCGGCGGCTTCAACCTGATTTGCGCTTGAAGCACCGCCAGAGCCAGCAATAAGCCCCGTTCGTTCGTTGGAGACCTGCTCCTCAGAAAGCCCGGCATCTTCAATAGCTTGAGCCATAGAGACATAGGCGTAGGCAGCAGCATCGCCCATAAAGCGGCGCAGTTTCCGGTCAATGAGTGCGTCAAGGTCTATATCGACGCTGCCCGCCACATGGCTACGGAAGCCACGCTCGGCATACTCTTCCTTAAAACGAATACCGCTACGCCCAGTTTTGAGCGCGTCCAGGACCTGTCGTTGGTCGTTGCCAAGGCAAGATACAATGCCAAGGCCGGTGACTACCACTCGTCGCATGGGAGCCTCCTGTTCAGAAATTCGCAGTGGAGGTAAATAGGCCAACACGCAGATCATTAGCCTGATAAATGTCACGTCCGTCGACAGAAACTGTTCCGTCGGCAATACCCAAAATGAGGCGTCGGGTAATAATACGCTTAATATTAATACTATAGGTCACTTTCTGAGCATCCGGCAGGATCTGTCCGCTGAACTTGACCTCGCCGCAGCCAAGTGCACGACCACGACCTGGATGGCCTAGCCAGCCTAAATAAAACCCAACGAGTTGCCACATGGCATCTAGGCCTAAGCAGCCAGGCATGACAGGGTCGCCGGGAAAGTGGCAATCAAAGAACCACAAGTCAGAGCTGATATCCAGCTCGGCGATCAGTTCGCCCTTGCCATGCTCTCCGCCCTCTTCATGAATATGCTTAATACGGTCAAGCATGAGCATGTTAGGAGCCGGGAGCTGAGCATTACCGGGGCCGAATAGCTCGCCGCGCGAGCAGGCCAGCAGTTCATCGCGATCAAAGGAGTGTTGCTTGGTCACTGAATCGTTCCGAATATCGAATTGGTTGTTGGGCTAGTCTACTTCCCGAAACCGCTGAATGCACGTAAGAGGCTATTTATCGCATATAACTACAGAATTGGTCGTAGTTGCCGATAGCATTAGAGCGGGCATGCCAGGGTGATTTAACATCCATTATGCACAACAAACGTTCTGTTGACGTAATATGCGTATTGAAACACTGTTTATGGGCGGCATGATCAACATGGCACCTCACGCTAATTTTTAGCTGGATTAATTTGTATAGGATATAGCGAAACGCCATGTGGCTTCCTGTTTCTCTTAATCGTCCATTGGTATGGGTTGCGCTTGCGGCACTACCTGCCTGCGTATGGATTCCAGATCCTGTGCTGCGCTTAGTCGCGTCAGCCTTTGTCATGTTGGGTTTATGGGATGCCTGGAACCAAGTCCGTCAGCAGCGTTTGCGGTTACGGTTAACCCAAGATGCGCTAGGGCTTGCGAGCGATGCTATGGTGATAAGCGATGCGCAAAATCGCATTATCGCTGTTAACCCTGCGTTTACTGAAATTACAGGCTACGCCAGTCAGGAAGTGATCGGCATTAAATTAGACACCCTGGCGGCACCACGCCACGATAAAGCTTTCTATCAAACCTTCTGGAGTACGCTAAAAAGTACCGGGCGTTGGGAAGGCGAGATGTGGAACCGCCGTAAGCATGGCGATGAATACCCTGAGTGGCTAAAAGTACGCGCGGTAACCGAGAAGCGAGGGAAAATCACCCACTTCATTAATTTATTCACCGATATTTCGGCGCAAAAAGCGCGTGAAAATGATTTGCGTCGAATTGGCTACGAAGATCCATTGACCGGTCTGCCTAATCGTCGACGCCTTCACGACCTGCTTGCGTCCCGGTTGCGCCACATACGCGCTGGCGAAAGCCTGGATATGGCACTAGTGGATATTGACGACTTAAAATCGGTTAACGATAGCTTAGGGGTCGAGCAGGGTGATCGCTTACTCGCGCGCTTTGCTCAGCGGCTTACCAGCTATATGGCGGGAAGCATTGTCGGCCGATTGGGTGGCGATGAGTTTATGGTAGTGCGTACCACAACCTTTGATGATCATGACAAGTGGGTTGCGTCTCTGCGCGAGCATATGGGCCGCCCGTTTGAAATAGATGACCACCCATTACGCTTAGGGCTGACAATCGGTAGCTGTCGAGTGCCTGAAGATGGTAACGATTCAGGGGTGCTCTTCCAGCGCCTAGAGTCAGCACTTTATAGCGCCAAACGATTGGGACGTAATCATAGCCAGCGTTTTCGCCCCGCGCTGGACAAGCAGGATAACCCTCAATTAGCGCTGGTCAGCGATTTACGTGCGGCGCTCATTTCTGGGGACCAGTTAGAACTACACTTTCAAACCCAGAATGAGCCTAGCAGCGGAGAAATAGTCGGCATGGAAGCACTGCTGCGCTGGCGTCACCCACAGGATGGCATGATTTCACCCGGCGACTTTATTCCGCTGGCGGAGCGTCACGGTTTAATGACTCAGCTAGGTGCCTGGGTCATCGAAAAAGCCTGTGCCCAGCAGTCGCATTGGCGTAATAGCGCCATGCCAAAACTAACGATCTGGGTCAATATCTCGGCGCTGCAGCTGTTTCAAGGCGATCTGGAAAGCCAGCTAGCGTCTTGCTTAAAGCGCTACCAGCTGACCCCTTCCCAGATTGGCTTAGAGTTAACCGAATCGGTGCTTTTAGACGAGCGAGCGGGCGAAATGAGGCCACGCTTGCAAGGGCTACGCGACCAAGGCTTCGCGATTGCGATTGATGATTTTGGCACTGGCTACTCATCGCTAGGCTACTTGAAGCGCTTGCCGGTTGATAAAATCAAACTCGATCGCGCTTTCATCAAAGAACTACCTCATGACCAAGCAGATGCCGCCATCGTTAAAGCCGTATTGGCGATGGCAAAAGGCATGGGGCTTGAGGTGATAGCAGAAGGCGTGGAGACAAAAGAGCAGTGCCAGTTTTTGATAGATGCTGGTTGCAAGAGTGTTCAAGGGTTCTACTTTTCGAGACCGCTGCCTGCCGTTGAGTTAGAAAAGCGTCTGGTACCTGAGCCTCTTACCCATCCCGCTGCGCCATAAGTATCATTTCTAAGGGCTTTACTGGGTATGTCGTTTAGAAATCCGAAGATAATAGAGGCTAATGCCGCCACATAGCACTGCCCAAATTAAACCCTGTACAGGGAGCAACCAGGCCGCAAGGCTAACCTCCGCCAACAGCGCACCGCCATAGTAAGACAGTGGGCCACTAACTGCTCCACATAGCGCGGCTATCAGCGGATAGCGCCATAGCCATGCAAGTGAGTGATAAACCAGCGTGGCAAATAGTGGCCATAGCATCCATAGCCATAGGGGTAACAGCCCCAACACCAGTGTTTGGCCATTAAAATCAAAACCGCCCAGCAGATGTAAACCGCCATCAATCACCAAACCAAGCAGTGCAAACCCTGCAATAAACCGCCACTCTCCGGGCAAAGCGCAGCGCCATAGATGCCAGGCTAACAAGCCACCGCCTGCAAGCGCGGCAACGCCTGAACCGCCTACTACGCATAACAGCCAGCCCGCTTCAAAACGCAGAGCATTTAACAACAGTGTCTGCCACGAGCGTGATGCCATTCTAGAGCGCACCCGTAAGAGGAGTCGGTTTCGCCGCCGGTTTCGCCAGCAGTAAATGGCAAGTGCCGATAGAGCGCTCGATAAAGCCACCCTCGCAGTAGCATAAATAGTAGCGCCACATGCGAATAAAGCGCTCGTCATATCCTAGCTTGCGAATTTGCTCAAGGCTGGCTTCAAAGCGGTGTCGCCACTCACGTAGGGTGCGCGCATAGTGAGGGCCAATTTCGTCTAAAGCGACCACGTTCAGCGACGTTTTGCGCATAACGCTGCTTAACATAGCGTGGTGCGAGGGTAGAAAACCGCCCGGAAAAATGTAGCGCTTGATAAAGTCCATGTCGCGCTTAGCTTCTTCAAAGCGCTGATCACGAATAGTGATGGCTTGTAACATGGCCTGTCCATCGTCGGTCAACAGGCTATCGAGTTTAGTGAGGTAAGTGTCGAGATACTGATGCCCAACTGCCTCGATCATTTCGACTGAAATGAGTCGATCATAGTGGCCGGTTAATTCACGATAATCCTGCTTGAGCAGGGTGATGCGATCCTCCAGCCCCTCTTCTTTAATACGCTGGGCAGTATGGGCGTGCTGCTCATCTGAAATGGTCGTTGTCGTGACACGGCAGCCGCGAGTTTTCGCCGCATGAATCGCCAGACCACCCCAGCCAGTGCCAATTTCTAACAGATGATGCTGGGGCTGAACGTCGAGCTTCTCGAGCATCAAATCAAGCTTATAGGTTGACGCTTCTTCCAAGCTTGCTTCCGGGTAGGGGAAAACAGCGCTTGAATACATCCAGTGATGGCGATCAAGAAATGTTGAAAAAAGGTCATTACCAATATCGTAGTGGGCGGCGATATTGCGCTTAGAGCCATTCAGGCTGTTGCGTTGAAAACGGTAGGCGGCACCCAGGAGCCAACGGGCAAGCCGGGCGCTGCCGTTCTCCATTTTCCCATTTACATGCTCAAGGTTTGAAGCGAACAGCCGCACCAGCGCGACGAGGTCATCGGCATCCCAATCGCCATCCATATAAGACTCGGCCGCGCCAACGGTACCGCCAAAGGCAAGCCTCTTCCAGGCGCGTGAGTGGCGTATCACTACCGTTACTTGCAACGGGCCTTCTTGCCCTAGGTGATGGCATTGATTGCCCTCAATCAGGGTGATGCGGCCGCCGCGAAAGGTATCCAGCTGCGCCATTAGGCGAGGTTTCAGCCATTTGGTTAAACGGTTTTGCGCCACTGGCTGAAGGTTCGGGGGCGTGGAACGCAGGGTCGTCACTTTGAAGTCTCCTTGCGCTTGGGGTGGTTATACACGGGGACGCGCTTAAGCCACAGGCGAAGCGCTTCAAAATGAATACCCGCAATGGTTTTCAGGCTCATCCACGGTTGGCGAGCCAAGGTTTTGAGCAGCGCGCCGCGGGTGGCGGGTGAGGCCTCAAGGGTTAATGTGGCATCAAAATGGCACTGCTGATCCTGCCAGTTTTCCATATGTAGAAAGAGCTTTTCGCCGGGGGCGTTAAACTTCCAGCGGTAGGTCATTTCCATGGGATTAAACGGCGAGACATGAAGATCTTTATCAAAGTGCGCCTGATGGCTATGGCGCGAAGGGTCTACAGCAGAGGCATAACGTGTCCGCTCACGCCAAGGCATGTTAGTCACTTCGCTCAATACCGCAGCCAACCTGCCCAGGTGGTCGTAAGCGTAGTAAACGGAGATAGGGTTAAACATGCAGCCTAACGTGCGTAGCTGGGTCAGTACGCAAATACGACCATTGGGAGTACTGCCCAACTGACGAACAAGCTCTTCGCGCACGGCGGTTTTAAGCGGCCGGTCGGTTGGGCCCAGATAATCTTCGCGCCGAAAACGCGCCAACGCAGGTCGGCGAGCACTAAACCCAGGCACCTTGTCGAATAGGTCGGGTAGTTCATCCAGATCCAGCCACGCCATCCATACCTGATAACTAAAGGCGTGTGTTTTGGGCGTGAATCGCCGGTGGCGTAAAGTGCCGCGATAGATACGCGAGCGCGGTGTAGCAATCATCCCAGCCCCTCGACGCCTTGGGTCGTTAGCAGCTCGTGGGCAGGTAGCGCGGAAGGCGCTTCAGACGGTGGGGCGGCTTCATCGCACCCCAACGCCTGGGCCACCCTAAGCGCACTCCACACGCCATCTTCGTGGAAACCGTTACGCCAATAGGCGCCGCAGAAATGAGTGCGGTGAGCTATCGACGATATCTCTGCGTGGCGTGCTTGAGCCGCTTGACCCGCCAAGGTGAACTGAGGATGCGCGTAGGTATAACGCCCCAGTACCTTGCTTGGGTCGATGCTCGCGCTGTCATTCAGGGTGACGCAAAAGGTGGTGTCGCTCTCTATTCGCTGGAGGATGTTCATGTCGTAAGTGACTGATACCCGCGCTCCACTATCACGCTGATCCAGGCGGTAGTTCCAGCTCGCCCAGGCGCGCTTGCGACGCGGCAGCAGGGCGGTGTCGGTATGCAGTACCACTTCATTATCCTGATACGGCATGGCGCTAAGCACCTCTGTCTCGACATCGATGGCATCGCCCAGCAGTGCTAGTGCCTGATCGGCGTGACAGGCCAGCACTACTTGGTCAAAGTGATGCGTACCGGAGGGCGTGGTAATAGTGACACCCGTGCTGTTACGGCTAATCTGCGTAACAGGTGTATTAAGGTGAATACGCGACGCGTAAGGAGCCGTTAAGTTGGGGATATAGCTTTTGGAACCGCCCACCAGGGTGTACCACTGCGGACGATGATTAACCGATAACAGGCCGTGATTACGAAAAAACGCACGAAAAATGCCAGCGGAAAGGCGCGTAAATCGCTAATGCTGGCCGACCAAATAGCGGCCCCCATGGGCAGTAAGTAGCGCTGTTGGAAATCGCGGTTGTAGTGGTTCTGGTCTAGGTACTCACCCAAGGTCATGTGCTCGGGCAGCTCTTTGCTCTCAAGCGCGCGAGTAGCCTGCTTGTTAAAGCGTAGGATATCCCGCAGCAGTCGATAAAAAGAGGGATTAAAAAAATTGCGCCGCTGGGCAAACAGTGACCCAAGCGTATGCCCGTTATACTCAAAGTCCCGCGCAGTCTCATGGACCGAGAAGCTCATCTCTGTCGCTTGGGAAGCGACGCCGAGAGTGGCCATCAAGCGCTGAAAGTGCGGGTAGGTCCAGTCGTTAAAGACAATAAAGCCGGTATCAATAGCGTACGGCTGCCCCTCAACGGTGACATCCATGGTGGCAGTGTGACCGCCAAGCCGCGAGTCCGACTCAAATAGCGTGACTTCATGCTGTGCAGAGAGATACCAGCCAGCGGCCATGCCGCTGATGCCGCTGCCAACAATGGCTATACGATGCGATGCCCCTGTGCTTTTTGATACCAGGGTACTCATGATGACTCCTTCTGAGCACGGGTCATGCGCAGGCCAATCTGACGGCGCAAGGCAGGAGGCAAAATACCCAGCAATTTGACCAAGTAGGTAAAGCGACGAGGGAAATGGATATCCAATCGTCCTTTTATCAGGCCTGCGATAATCGCATCCGCCGCTTGCTCGGCGGTAACCTGCATAGGCATGGGGAAGTCGTTACGCTCGGTGAGCGGTGTTTTTACAAAACCAGGATGAATAATGCTGACATCAATGCCTTCCTGATCAAGATCCAGGCGCAGTGACTCAAAAAAGTAGCTAACTGCGGCTTTAGAGGCGCCATAGGCCTCAGCGCGGGGCAGCGATAAATAAGCCGAGGCGCTGGAGGTGGCGGCTAACCGGGCAGGTAAACCCTCTTTACGCGCTTCGCGTAGCAGGGGCAGGGCAGCTTCGACGCCGTACAGGGTGCCGAATAAATTAGGTTTAAAACCCGCTCTACTAAATCCATATCGAACTGCTGAGCGTCGAGATATTCGCAGGTGCCCGCGTTAAACAGCGCTAAATCCAACGCCCCTAAGCGCTCGCGAAGAGCGTCACCCGCCTTGAGCACCGCTGCACGGTCACTGATATCCAGGGGAAGGGGGTAGGCATGGGGATGGCCTTGGCATAGTGCTTCGAGTGCCTCAGCGTTACGAGCGCTAAGCACAACGTGGTGACCTTGGGCGATGAGCTTACGCGCCAGGGCCTCACCAATACCTGACGTGGCACCGGTTAACCAAATGCGTTGGGGCGTTTTCCATGTACTCATCAAACCTCCTAGTGCGCCCCGCCGTGGTGTTAAAGCCATGATGGTAAAACCAGGGTGTTAAAACCTAGGCAAGGCGGTTTTTTAACCAGCGAATGATGCTGCCCATCAGCGGAATGTGTTCGTAGAGCATGGCGCCAGCATCGAAGTAGTCACGATGGCGCTCAACGCGTCCATCGGCTGCAAAGGTTAGTGCGCTACAACCTTCAACCCTTACAGGTTTTCCTCCTGCCAAACGTGGATGAATGAAGGTCATTGTCCAGGTAACAAACGCTTGCTGACCCTGTACTTGCCGAGTGTGATAAACGAATTGGCACTCTTCGACATTTTCATACATGGTTGAAAAATAACGCGCTAACGTCTCGCGACCTTCAATGTGGTGCAGCGGGTCGCTGAAAACAATATTTTCAGTATATACCTCGTATAGCTTTTCTGTACAGGTATTGTCTAGTTTATTGAAAAAGGTGCAGAACGTCTCCAGCGCCGCAGGCTCATCCATGACTGACTCCCTCTTGGCTTAGTGAAAATAAGGGTTTAGTGGAAATGATAAAAATAATACTTGGATGACAGGGATCACTATTTAGATAGCGATTTGAACGCCTCCAGCGCGCGCAGGCGGGCTGCTTTGTGATCGACAATGGGCGCCGGGTACTTTACATCGGTGAGTAGGTCTTGCGGCGGCGCATGTCGCGCTTTCGCGGGAAGCTCCGCAAGCTCGGGCAGCCAGTGGGCGATAAACTCACTATCAGCATCAAAGCGGGTGGACTGGGTAGTGGGGTTAAAGATGCGAAAATACGGCGCGGCATCGGTACCCGTAGAGGCGGCCCACTGCCAGCCGCCGTTGTTGGCACAGAACTCACCGTCGACCAGGTGGCGCATAAAAAAGGTCTCGCCACGCCGCCAGTCAATCAGCAGGTGCTTGCTTAAGAACATTGCCGTTACCATGCGTAAGCGGTTATGCATCCAGCCAGTGGTGACTAACTGGCGCATGGCGGCATCCACAATGGGATAGCCTGTACGCCCCTCACACCAGGCTTGAAAGCCTTCCTCGTCGTCACGCCACGCTAATTGTTTAGTGTGCTCCTGGAAGGGCTGATAGCGGCACACCTGGGGAAAGCCCACCGCAACGTGCTGATAAAATTCGCGCCATACCAGTTCGTTGACCCAGGTGGTCAGGCCTAAATCACCATCACCTAAATGACCGCCATTCTCCGCCATCACCGCTTGCAAGCACTGACGGTGGGAGATCATGCCTAATGCCAGATACGGTGAAAGCTCGCTGGTACCGCGTACCTTGGGCAAATCACGCTGCGCTTTATAGTGTCGGCCCCGAAAGCGTAAGAAACGCGCTAAATTATCCGCCGCAGGACTTTCACCGGCTGGCCATAGGCGACCATCGATCGGCGTACTATCGAGTTCGGGCAGAGCAGGCAATGGATCGCTTTTAATATCCAGGGCGGTTTGCACCTTGGGCGTATCCCGCAGGGCCAACTGATCAGCACTGACCTGCTTGTGCCAAGCGTTGGAAAACGGTGTGAAAACGCCGTAGTAATCACCTTTGCCGGTTAACAGGCTGCCGGGGGCAAATGCCACGGCATCATGGTAGCCATGGGCGGCAATACCAGCCTGCTTAAACGCGTTTTGCACGGACTGGTCCCGCTGGCGCTCATTGAGGGCGTACTCATAGTTAAAGTGTAACTGGTCAACACCATGTTCCCGTGCGATCTCAAGTAGTGTGTCCGGTGCTTGGTCATAGCGCTCTATGTCGCGATGAAGCAGCGGAATATTCAAACCGTTCAGGGCTGCCTTAACGGCGGCAACACCGCGAGCCCAAAAGTCCAGCTTGTTGGCGCCGTGCCCGTGCTCTTGCCACTGGGGGATGCTGCGCAAAAAGACCGCTATGACAGGACCTTTAGCCGCGGCGGCGGCCAGCGCGGTGTTATCGTCAATGCGCAGGTCACTGCGCAGCCAAATTAACTGCCGTTTCATAGGCTCTCCTGTTATAGGGGGGGCTCCGGGGCTCCTGCGGCGCAAAAAAATGGCCGGTCGCCAGAGAGCGAACGGCCAGGGTAGGCGCGTGCGGGTCAGAGTACGCCAGACTCGCGTAACAGCGGTCGCAGGCGAGCAATCGCCTGGGGCAGATCATCGCCGAGCATGTGTACCGGGCCATCGCGCAGGTCTGCTTCGCGTAGGCGAGCTACTTCGCCACATACGCCAATCGGTACGTTTAGCGTCGCTGCTGCCTTGGGCAGCGCTTGGTGAATATAGCTATCACTTTCGCGCTGACCACTGGATAGCAGCACCATCGATGAGTGTAACCGCGCGACTGCCTGAGGGAGATCCTCAAGGGGCAGTGAGTGGTCCAGCATCTGTACCCGGTAGCCCTGCTCGCTGGCCATCAGTGCCGACATCAACACCCAAAGCGGGCCGGGGTCGTCGGGCATGGCGTTGAGCAGAATCAGCGGGCCCCGGGTAGCTTGGTTGGCATAATGCAAGCGGATACCCACTTGGCTGCGCAAAAACGCTTCCAACGTACGGCGAACAAGCTGATCTGCCTGAATGGCCCACTTCGCTTCAAGGCTTAAAATCACCGGTTGCCACAGCTCATTAATAGCAATGCTGAGCGGATAGAGCGCTAGGCTCTGGTGATAAAACGTTTCCAGTTTGGGGAGGTCTAGGGCTTCGATAATGGCTTGCAGTTGCTGGCGCTGGCTAGCCCAGTCGCCCGCATCGGGCGTGGGCGTCTCAATTGTTTCTGGCTGGTCAAGCAAGTCGGCGACTTGACTGACCGGCACACCACGATTGAGCCACTGCAAAATGCGTTCGATGCGGGTGATATCGTCTTGAGCGTAAAGCCGGTGACCTTTCGGTGTGCGCTGGGGGCGTATTAATCCGTAACGTCGTTCCCAGGCGCGCAGTGTGACCGAATTAACGCCCGTCAAACGAGACACTTCGCGTATCGGATAGAGTGGCGTATCGGGTGGGTGGGTCGCCTTGAGACTCATGGGCGCCAGTACCTCTTGGTTAACTGCAGCCAGGGGCTGCAGGGGACTGTCATTGTTCGCCGTGGCGAAGGTGTAGCATGTTCCATGTAAAAGTTGCCTGATAAAGAGCTGAACATTAGCACGATACTGTATGCCCATTTGTACAACTTGTCGCTACTCGGTACAACCTTTATAAGAATGCTTCTTAGCCAGTAAAACATTCTAACAATTAGACCGACCGACCTATTAGTGCTTCTCCCAGGCCGTGTCCAGAAAGCCATGCATCTTCTACGCGCCCTCCACGAAAGCTATCGCCGCATAAGGCTAGGCCGTTTTCACTGTATAAATATGCATGTTCAGAAGAGGACGCTGGCTGTGCATAACGCCACCGATGAGCGCCTATTTCAATCAGGTTAGGTAACGCTGTTGAGGTGGGGAGAATCCTTTTCAGCGCGGCTACTAGTTGCTCAGCGACTTCATCCGCGGATAGTTCTAAATGCGCTTCGCTCCAGTCGAGATGGGCTAGCAGGCTGAGGCTCTCAGGCTGAGCTTCACGCCCTGGTTTGGTTTGATTACGTGACACGATGTTAAGCACTTGGCGTGGGGAGTGGTGCGCTATTCGCACCATTTGCCAGTCTGGTTCCACGCCGGGTATTGCCGGAATGGGGCCGTCAAAAATGGCCCATCCCGCCCAGCAGGCACGCTGTTTCCGCGTTTGGCACGCTGCCGCCAAGTTATCGTCCCAAGCCGCCACAAGCTTATGGGCTTGAGGCGGTGGTGCGCTAATCACGACCCGATCATATGGCCCAAAACTAATGCCGGCAGCGTCGACTAACTGCCATCCCATGTGCGCGCGTTGGAGCCTAACGATAGAGGTGTCGGCATGCAGTGAGACACGGGGTAGTGCCGTCAGTGAGTCAGCTAGATGGCGGGTTAAGGCGCTCATTCTGGGGGCGCCGGTGAAGCGCATTTGGCCATCATTGTGCGCCTGCCAGCCATTTGGACTAGCCTGATAGGTGCGTGTTGGCCAAGGGGCTAGGCAGCCGACAGCGAGCCATTCATCGACGGCGCGTTGGAAAACGGGGTCACGCACGCTGAATGCCTGGGCACCTAAATCGAGTGTTGCGAGTGGCCTACGCTTACTCGACATGCGACCTCCAGGGCCGCGGGCTTTATCAAATAGTGTGACGCTAGCGCCGCAGTTTGCTAGTACCTGCCCACATGCGAGTCCTGAGATACCTGCCCCGATAATGGCGATCGAGTGATGAGCAGTAAGCGGCAGTGTAGCCATGATCCCTCGCGGCGTTTAACAGCGTGTTAGGTGAATTAAACAGGCGGTCTATCGTAGCAGTTTTGTATAAATATCGTACAATTTAGTTATCGATTAATTTACCTGCCAAACGGATACCCAGCAATGCCATCCACAGGAGTATTTCCATGCGCGTACTAGTGACCGGAGGCAGTGGTTTTGTCGGCCAGCGGCTTTGCCAGCAATTGATTGAGCGGGGCCACGAGGTGCAGGTGGTTTCCCGTAGCCCTCATCAAGTACGCAGCCGCTTACCCAGCGACTGTGATATACGCGATAGCGCCCAAGCATTTATAGAATCGCCGCCGGATGCGTTAATTAACCTAGCCGGTGAGCCCATTGCGGCCAAGCGGTGGAGCGAGGAGCAGAAAGCTAAACTGATTAATTCCCGTGTGGCGGCGACCCAGCAGCTGGTGGCGCTGTGCGAACAGCTAAAAGCCAACGGTCAGCCGCTGCCAAAAGTCATCGTGTCGGGCTCTGCCATGGGCTACTACGGCGATCAGGGCAAGCGCGTGGTGACCGAAGAGACCATGCCTAACGATGAGTTCGCCCATCGTCTTTGCAAGCAGTGGGAAGCTGCCGCTAAACCCATAGAGGCACTGGGGGTGCGTTTAGCGATTTTGCGTACGGGGTTGGTGTTAGAGGCGGGCGGCGGCACTCTGCAGAAGATGCTACCGCCATTTAAGTTAGGGTTAGGCGGTCGTTTTGGCAGTGGCGAGCAGTTTATGCCGTGGATTCATCGCGACGATTTGGTCGCGGCGATCCTGTTTCTTATCGATCAAGAGGGTTTGAGCGGCGCCTTCAATGGCAGCGCCCCGCATCCGGTGACCAATGCCACCTTTACTAAAACCCTGGCCAGTCATCTCAATCGCCCGGCCATTTTTCCGGTACCCGCTTTTGTGCTGAAAGCGGGCTTCGGAGAAATGTCGCGGCTACTGCTGACCGGGGCTGATATGCGCCCCGCGCGCCTTGAGGCAGCTGGATTTACATTTCAGTATCCAACCCTGAACAAGGCGCTTAAGGCCATTCTTTAGCGCTGATGATTAACGGTCAGCATCGACGGTGATAATCACCCGCACTGAGTCCAGCCGCAGGCGGGTGTTCTCAATGGCTTCACTGAGCGCCTGGCGCTCGTTTTTCAGGGCGTCGATCTCTGCGCCGCGTACGGCAGGGTTGTGCTCCGCCAGCGCGGTTAAACGGGCAATCTCAGCATCCAGTTGGGCGCGCATGCGCGCCTCAGCATTTTCGACAATACTGGGCAGCTGTCGCTCGGCTTCACCCTCACCCTGAGTCAGCAGCTCGCGCAGTTGGTCGTGGCGGCTCTTGATCAAATCCCGGGCCAGAGATTTGTTGACCTTCTGAAGGTTTTTGCCCAAACCGGTGAAGGAGATCTTGCTGGTCAGGTTGGCACCAGACTCATCCAGCAGCAGTCGCACCGCGGTGGGCGGCAAGAAGCGGTTAAGGTGCAGCTTTTGGGCGCCGGGCAGTGGGTGCGGAACACCAGCTCGGCCATCAAGCGACCGCTGGGGATGGCGTCGTGGCGCAGCAGGGCGAGCGCCGAATTACCCATGGTGCCGTCCAGTACGCGGCCCATCATTTCACGCAGCAGCGGATGCTCCCAGGAGAGCCGCTGCACATCGTCACGGGCCAGCGCCTGGGCGCGGCTGTAGGTGGCGGTAAAGCCCTCTTCACCTTTCACCAAGCCTGGCAAGCCATCCAGCATATGTTGGCTGGGCTGCAGGTGCATGAGCCCTTTGCCGATCTCCTGGCTCTCTACCCCAAAAAATGTCCAGCGCCCGTTCAAGGTAGCGCGGCAGGGCGACGTCATCATCAAGCTCGCGCACCGCGTCGATCACCTTTTGTGCGCGTGCGGGGCGGCAGGCGTTGAGTTCCAGCAACCGGTTGCGGCCCGCATCGTGTTCCGCCAGTTTGGCGCTAAACAGGGTTCGGGTTTCGGCGATGATCTCTTCAAGCGCTTCATCATCCAGCAGGGCGTCAGCCAGGGCGTCGCCAAAGGCATCAAACAGGTCGTTGCCGACGCCGTGGGGGGCGCTGAACGCATCCATACCTTCGTGGTACCAGCGCAGCAGGCGCTCGCCGGGGCTGCCTTCAAAGGTGGGGATATGCAGCTCAATCGCATGGAGTTGGCCAATACGATCCAGGCGGCCAATGCGCTGTTCGAGCTGATCCGGGTGCTGGGGCATATCGAACATCACCAGGTGGCGGCAGAACTGGAAGTTGCGCCCCTCTGAGCCAATTTCCGAGCACACCAGCACCTGTACGCCCTCATCCTCATCGGCAAAAGCCGCCGCCGCGCGGTCACGCTCTATCAGGGAGAGGTCTTCGTGGAACACCGGCGCATGGTAGCCGCCCAGCACCCGTAGTCCTTCAGCAAGGCCTTCAGCAGTTTCCCGGTGGTGGGCAATGACCAGCACTTTCTCGTTGGCAAAACCGTTCTCGCCATCGTCGCTAAGCTTTTCCAGCAGCCAGTTAACTCTCGGGTCGATGTGCCACCAGTCTTCGCCGTTGAGCGGATCATTACTCATCTCGCGATAAGCCGCATCGGGATAGATCAGCACATCGGGGTGATCCATGCCGGTCTCGATCAGCAGTTCGTCGAGGTAGTCGTCGTCACGCTCTAAGCGGCGAACCACTCGGCGGTAGGCCGAGGGCAGGGCTAGTGGCACTAAATTTAAGCGCCGTTCGGGAAAGCCCCCAACATGGCGGCGGCTGTTACGGAACATCACCCGGCCTGTGCCGTGGCGGTCAAGCAGCGCTTCGCTTAATTGGGCTCGAGCATTGTCTTGCTGCTCTTTGCTCGCCTCCTCATTACACAGCGTGGCCAGCAGTGCCTGGCTGTCGCGGTCATCCGCCACGGCGGAAACGTGAGCGCTAGCATCAGGGTTGCCGGGCAGTGCCTCCAGCGCATCAATGGCGCGGGCCACGTCGGTGTAGTGGCTCTCTTCGGCCTTGAAGCGTTCCAGGTCGTGGTAGCGCTCGCCATCCAGCAATCGCAGGCGGGCAAAGTGGCTCTTGATGCCCATCTGTTCGGGGGTGGCAGTGAGCAGCAGCAGGCCGGGAATCACGGTCGAAAGCTGCTCAACGCAGCGGTAGCCGGGGCCGCTGCCCTCTTCGCTCCAGTCCAGGTGGTGCGCTTCATCCACAATCAGCAGGTCGAACTGGCTGGCCAGTGCCTGCTCCTGACGTTGCGGGTTGGCAAATAGCCAGCCCTGGCTGGCTAACACCAGCTGAGCGCTCTCAAAGGGGTTTTCGCTGCCGTGAGCCTGGCTCTGGGTTTCATCCAGCAGCGAAACGTTAAGCGAGAAGCGCCGCAGTAGCTCGACCAGCCACTGATGCGTGAGGCTGTCGGGCACCAGAATCAGCGCCCGCTCAACGCGGCCGTTGAGCAGCAGACGGTGCAAAATCAGGCCGGCTTCGATGGTTTTACCCAGGCCCACTTCATCCGCCAACAGAACCCGGGGCGCATGGCGGTTGGCGACTTCATTGGCAATGTAAAGCTGGTGAGGTATCAGGTCGATACGCGGCCCGGAAAAGCCCAGCGCGCTGTGCTGCTCAATACGTTGATAGTGGTGCAGGGTACGAAAGCGCAAATCAAACCAGTCATTACGATCGACTTGGCCGGTGAGTAAGCGGTCGCGGGCCTGGTCGAACTGCATGGTATCGGCGAGTTTGGCCTCGGGCAGTTCGCGCAGATTACCCTCGCTATCTTCACCGATATAGGTAATCAGGCCATCGGATTCTTTGCTGTCATCAACCACCATCTGCCAGCCGTCGGCAGAGAGTACGCGGTCGCCGCTGCCAAACATAACGCGGGTAAGCGGGGCCTGGCGGGTATTGTAGGTACGGGTTTCCTGACTGGCACTGAACAAAATGGTAACGCTACGGGCGTCGCAGTTAAGCACGGTGCCGAGCCCAAGCTCAGCTTCGCCGTCGCTAATCCAGCGTTGGCCGGGAGAAAAATCGCTCATGATGCCTCGGAGGAGTCTGCAAAACGGGTCGACTGCCGCCGGAGGGGAGCACCGGCAGCAACAGGGCGGGGGATTCTAACGCAAAGCAGCGGGGGGATTAAGGTGTATCGGCATCAATCTTGTAACCAGCGATCCAGATGGGCGCGGGTAAGTTCGCCCACATGCACATCTAAGGTATTTCCCTGGTCATCAAATAGCACCGTAGTGGGCAGACCCGGTGCTTTGAAAAGGGCCATCAACTGTTGGCCGGGGTCGCGCAGCGCATAGCGAAACTCGAGCTGCTGCTCATCCAGGTAGCGCACCATGGGCAGTAGGTCTTCACCCTGATTAGCGACCACGACACTAACGCCATCGCGCTGGGCCGCCTCTTCAAGCAACGGCATCTCACGCAGACAGGGCGGGCACCAGGTGGCCCACAAATTAACGATAATCAGATCACCGCCTTCGATGAGCGATGGCAAATGTACCGGGTTGCCCTCTACATCTTCCAAGGTGACCTCGGGCAGGGCGTCAACCGCGAACGCTTTACCAAGCGGTGCCAAGGTGACCAGTACCAGCCATAGACTGGAAGCGGCGATCAGCAAGGCCAACGCACCGCCCATGGCGAGCAGATGCGCACGTAGCGTCCAGGCCGTCCATATTAACCCTGCAGCCATGCCCCAAAGGCCGTGATAGCCGGGCTGCCATACCTTTAACGCTTCCAGTGGTACCGCGCTGTAACTGTCTAGATTGAGCAGAATATAGCCGACCCGTGCGCCCACTAGCCAAATAACGATCAGTCCGGTAAACCAGCGCTGCTGGGCTGGGCGCGGCAGCCCTAATAAAAACCGCGCAGCGAGTAAAAGCAGCAGTGCGCAGCCAACGGCATAAAGGCGGGGCAGCGAAATCAGTAGCGGGCCGAGAGCAATGGCGTTCATGGATTTCCAGTTCAGGTTTTTAACTTAGGTTTTTTAACTTCGGTTTCCAGTTAAGCATGCTGTGAAGCAGGTACACTGGGAGACCATATCATGCGAGCTGAAAATTACGGAGACGTTATGCCCCCACCCGCTTTTGATAGGCTGCGCGCGCTAGCGATCGGCTCCCAAGCGATTGGCTTAATACTGATTATTACCCTAGAAACCATCATGGGGGACGGTGCGCGCCCTTGGCAGGGTGTTGTACTGGCCGCCATGCTGGTCACTGCGCTAACGATTGCGCTGGTGCGACTATACCGGCGTAATCTCGCCCGCAAGCGTTGGGCAGAGCGCCTGGATGACCATGACCATGACGATGCCTAATGCCAAGGGTTGGCGTCAATGGTTGAGCATAGTGACGCTGTGCAGCCTGTTGGTGGGGTGTACCCACGCGGTGGTTCGCGAACATCACACTGCGCTCGCGCCATCAGAAGCGCGTAATACGTGGTTGGGCAGCCAAGCGCATCAGGCGTTAGCAGAGCAGTCAGACCCCGACGGGTTCGCGCTCCTGGCCGATGGTAAAGACGCCTTCTCTGCACGGGTGGGCTTGATTCGCCAAGCCCAGCGGGAGCTAGATATTCAAACCTATCTACTGGGCGATGGCCAAACCACGCGGTTGATCTTGGCGCAGCTGATTAAAGCGGCGGAAGAGGGCGTCCGGGTGCGCCTGCTGGTCGACGATATCGGCGCCATTGGCCAGGGCGACCGCTTGGCAGCACTGGCGAGTCATCCGGGGATTTATGTGCGGGTGTACAACCCGTTAGCGATGGGCCGTGGTCATATGCTCACCCGCATTCTGGCATCCGTGGTGGATCCTGCCCAACAGCATCGGCGCATGCATAACAAGCTTTGGGTGGCGGATAATAGCGTCGCCATCGTGGGTGGGCGGAATTTGGGCGATGAATATTTTGATGCCAACGACTCGCGCAATTTCGCCGATTTGGACTTTGTCACCATTGGTGACGTTGTGCCAGCGCTGTCGGATAGTTTTGACCTGTATTGGAATCACGGCCTGTCGCAGCCCATTGAACGCTATCACGCGGTGGAAGAGGGTGCCTGGCAGACGCTGAACACGGAGCTTGAGAATTGGCTGGATAACAATGCCGACTCGGAATATTTTACCGAACTGCGCCGCCAGCCGCGCAGCGCACCGCCTTGGCAAACCCTGCACTGGGGCGAAGGGCTGGCGATGTGGGATACCCCTGGCAAGCTGTCATCTGCCACGCCTGAGTGGCGAGACACTCTGCTGGGTGATTTAACCGCTGCTGCCCCACTTAATCAGCACTTGGTCATTATCTCAGCCTACTTCGTGCCTACCGAGCAAGGGGTGCAGCGCTTGACCGAGTTGGCCGACCAGGGTGTCACCGTCGAAATTATTACCAACTCACTCGAATCCACCGATGCCGCCGTGGTGCACGGTGCTTACGCGCCCTGGCGTGAAGAGCTGTTATCCCACGGAGTGGCGCTTTTTGAGCTGCGCCCAGAGCAAGAAGCAGGCGCGGATGATGATATGCGAGTGCCCGGGGCCTCTGCTTCGGCGCTACATATTAAGGCGTTACGCTTTGACGACCAGCTATTTGTCGGCTCGTTTAACGTTGACCCTCGCTCCATCTACTGGAATACAGAAGTGGGTGTGCTGGCGCGCAGCGAGTCGCTGATGCAGGCATTTAACGAGTTAGTGGCGTTAGGCCGAGACCCATCGCTGAGCTATCGTGTGGAACTCACACCCCAGGGCGAATTGAACTGGCACTTGGAGCGCGATGGTGAAATGCACGTTTTAACTGCTGAGCCTGGGAGTGTTTGGCGCCATTTCAACGCCTGGTTGAGCCACACGCTCAAGTTTGAGCGTTGGCTGTAGCGCATTTTGCGAAGTAGCGTTAGAAACTGGTGCTTGTGTTTTTGGCGTTCCAGTTCCAGATTAATAGCAGCCTTAACGATTGTCCGCTGGGGCACACTAAAAATTGAACAACCTCTTACGATACTGGGAGCGACAAATAATATGATCAATAAGCGCGCATTAGCCACCGCTGTGGCGGCCTCAACCCTGGCAATGACTGGATTAGCACAGGCAGAGGTCAAAGTTGGCTTCTTGGGCGGCTTTACCGGGGGAATTGAAAGTTTAACACCACCGATTTTTGAAGGTGCCCAACTGGCCGTTGAGCAGATCAATGAGCAAGGTGGGATTCTAGACGGCCAAACGCTGGTAATGCCATCTGGCGATACCACCTGCTCCGATGCCTCGGCCGCTTCTAACGCCGCTGACCGTATGGTGAACTCTGAGAACGTGACAGCGATTGTCGGTGCCCTATGTACGGGTGCCACGATTGCGGCTGCGAACAACGCGGCCATTCCTGGTGGTGTATTGATGGTCTCGCCCGCGTCTACCGCCCCAGCGGTATCCGAGCTGGACGATAACGACCTTGTTTTCCGCACCGTGCCCTCAGATGCTTTCCAGGGGGAAATGCTGGCTAAGCTGCTGCTCGAAAAAGGCATCGATGCCGTGGCGGTGACTTACGTTAATAACGATTATGGCCAAGGCCTTTCTGACGCTTTTAGCACTGCCTTTGAAGCGGGCGGCGGTGAAATTGCCGAAAATCTTGCCCACGAAGATAACCGGGCGGATTATCGATCTGAGTTAGGCTCTCTCTCGGTGAGTGGCGTGGAGACCCTCGTCGTACTGGCCTATGCCGATACCTCCGGTCAGACCGTACTGCGTCAAGCCTATGAAAGCGGCATGTTTACCCAATACGTAGGGGCTGATGGCATGGTCGGCGACAGCTTGATCAATGCGATTGGTGCAGATGTGCTGGATGGCATGATCGCTACTCGCCCCGGCAGTCCTGATCTGCCCGGCACCGATATCTTCATCGAAGCCGCTGAAGCTGCTGAGTTAGACCCAAGCGCAGTATTTGCCGCCCAAGCCTACGACGCCGCCTTCCTGATTGCGCTAGCTATCGAGCAGAACGGCAGTGCTGATCGTGAAGGGCTTTCTGACGCACTGCGCAACGTTTCCAGCGCCCCGGGCGAAGTGATTCTGCCCGGCGAGTGGGAAAAAGCGGTTGAGTTGATTGCGGCCGGCACCGAGATTAATTATGAAGGCGCTTCCGGCTCACATGAGTTCGATGATAACGGCGACGTGCCTGGCGTGGTGGTCGAGATGGCTGTCGAGGACGGGACCTTTACCAGCAAAGGTCAGGTTGATCTTTAAGCGGAAATTGTAATTAGTTTGGCCAGCTTGAGCTGAGGGCGGAATCAATCCGTAGCGGGGGTCTTTCGCCAGGGCCGGAAATTGTTCCTTCCTTTTCCGGCATTTCCGCCATCCATGGCGGTCAGATGGCGAAAGTAGCGCCCATGGATGGGTTCACAGCGCCCCCGCCTAGGGTTGTTCCGACCGACTAGTGGCACTAAACACAACAATGCCCGACTGTTATCAGCCGGGCATTTTTTTATAGGCCATCCGTTGAGAGCATCAGCCGTGGCTTTTGATCTTCTCGGGTAGTAGCCCTTTGGGTGCGAAGCGCAGCACCATGGTGATCAGCAGGCCAATCACCAGCACCCGTGCCTGTAAAGCGCGGCTATCCATATTGCCGGGGGCATCCCAGCCGAAAGCGCCTTCGCCAAAGGACACCGCTAACTGCATTAAGAACAGCGCCAGGGGCTCAGACATAATCCAGATGATATACACCGCCACCGCGCCAAAAATGGTGCCCAGGTTATTGCCCGGCCCGCCAAGTATCACCATTACCAACACCAGGAAGGTATGGTTGAGCGGCAGGTAGCCTTGAGGGTCGAAGAGGCTGTTGAATGTGCCCAGTATGCCGCCGCCTAAGCCCATCAGAATGCAGCCCAGCACGAAGATTTCCAGACGCCGTTTATTGATGTCTTTCCCCATGGCCGCAGCGGAAACTTCGTTATCGCGAATCGCCCGAATCATACGGCCCCATGGGGCGTTGTAGGCGCGATTGAGCAGAAAGAAGATCACTGCAATGATCACCGCGGTAAACGAAAGGTAGATAGCCCGCGAGAGCGTGAAACCTAATTCGGCAGGCCCCGGTGTGGGCCAGGGTAGCGGGGAAACCGTGGCAGTGCCGCGGGTCAACCAGTCAGAGTTTTTCAAAAATGCTTTGATAATTTCAGCAATGCCCAGGGTGGCAATGGCCAGATAGTCGCTGCGTAACCCCAAACAGATATGACCAATAAAGTAGCCAACGCCGCCCGCCAAGGCGCCCCCGACAATCCAGCCAATCCAGGGCGGCAAGCCTAGCCCGCCGACAAAACCTGCCTGGTTTTCAATCGCATCAGTGACCTCACGCAACTGGCTAATCACCACCAGATAAAGCACGACGCCTAATACCACTGCGATAAACGTACGCAGGGGCTTGGGTACGCCCAGTCGATCCAGCTTACTGGCGCCAACGATCAACAGGATAGCGGCAGCGCCATACAGCAACACGCGGCCAAACTCACCGGGCAGCGCGGAGCCCCAAAAGGCATCGTTGACCGGCACGCTAAAGAACATTGCACAGAAGCCGCCTAGAGCGACAAATCCCATTACCCCCGCGTTGAACTGCCCTGCGTAGCCCCACTGAATGGTTAAGCCCAGTGCCAGTATGGCGTAACAAGCGGCTTCAACGAGCATTCGGGTGCTATAGGCTGCTCCCATGATGGCGTAAACCGCTAAAATAGCCACCAGCAGCACACCAAACAGAATTAGCTCGCGCAGCGGGAAGCGGCGCGCTTGAGTAGCATCTTTTGGTGTGTAGTCCGGGTTGCGTGTTTTTGCTGAATCGCTCATTAGATCACCTTGCCCTTAAAGAGACCGGTGGGACGCCACACCAGAATGGCTACCAGAATGAAAAACGGCACCACAATTTTGTATTCGGTGCCCACAAAGGCGAGGTTCGACGGTAGCTCTAGCCAGGCGGGCAAGCTATCGCTGAAAGGGCGCAACAGCACGTTCCAGTTAAACACCGCCAGGGTTTCGGCAAAGCCGACCACAAAACCACCAGCGATGGCGCCATAAGGGTGGCCAACGCCGCCGACAATGGCGGCGGCAAAAATGGGCAGCAGCAGGAAGAAGCTCAAGTCGGGCTTGAAGGTAACATCCAGCGAGAGCAGCGTTCCAGCAATCGCCGCCAACGCCCCGGCAATCATCCAGGTCACCGCCACAATGGTATTGGTATTGATCCCTGATGCCTGGGCCAGCTCAGGGTTATCCGACATAGCGCGCATTGCCTTGCCCAACCGCGAGCGGTTAAGGAACAGGTGGAGTGCGACCACCGCCAACAGAGTAATCACAAACAGATAAATCTGCGGTTCGGTAATCACAATCGGCGCGCGGGCGCCCTCGAAAGGCAGCGCCAGGCGAAAAATCTCCTTGCGATCGTCCACGTAAAGGCTCTGCCCGCCAGTGCCTGAAAACAGGCGAATCAAGCCCTGCAGAATCAACGTGACACCGAGCGAGCCAATCACCAATACAATGGGCTTGACCCCGTGGGCGCGCAGCGGTTTATAGAAGGTCTTGTCGATGCCTACGGCTAAGGCGGCGGTGAGAAGCATCGCCAGTGGCAGCATCAACACTGCGGTAGGCACGCCGATGCTGGCGCCTGCTGCCGGAAACAGTGTTGTCAGCAGTAGCACCATAAAGGCACCGAAGGTCATCATGTCGGCATGGGCAAAGTGAGCAAAGCGCATAATGCTGAAAATCAGCGTTACCCCGATCGCACCAATGGCATAAATGGAGCCGCTGACGCTGCCAGCGATCACCACATTATTAATAAAAAAAGCCAGTTCGTTCACACGTTTCTCCCTGGGGCTAGCCGCCCAAAAAGCTTTTGGCGACATCGGGGTCGGCGAGCAGTGCCGCCCCGGTGTCGTTAAAGCGGTTTTGGCCAGCGGCCAGCACAAAGCCTTTATCGGCGATCGCGAGTGCCTGTTTGGCGTTCTGTTCCACCATCAAAATACCCACGCCAGCGGCGTTGATCTGTTTGACGCGGTCGAATATTTCATTCATGTAGAGCGGCGATAGCCCGGCGGTGGGTTCATCGAGCAACAGCAAGCTCGGTTCAGCCATTAGCGCACGTCCCATTGCGACCATCTGGCGCTGCCCACCGGAAAGCTCTCCGGCGGGCTGACGGCGTTTTTCATACAGAGGGGGGAAAAACTCATACACCTGAGCCAGCATACGCTTAACGTTCTGCGGCTTTAAAAACGCGCCCATCTCCAGGTTCTCCTGCACCGAAAGACTGGGAAAAACGTTCTTCTCCTGGGGCACGAAGCCCATGCCGCGCTGAACCAACTGGTTAGGGGGTAAGTTTTGAATCGGCTGTCCGTTAAGCAGTATCTCGCCCTGATTAACGCGCAGCAGGCCAAAGACTGCTTTTAGCATGGTGGACTTGCCAGCCCCGTTAGGGCCAACGATTACCCCGACCTCATCGGCCTCCAGCGTCATGTTTACCCCGTTAAGGATATTCATGCCGCCATAGCCGCCATGCACATCGCGTGCGTCGATTAATGGCCTGGTTGTTGATGACATAAGCAAAGTTTCTCAGCAAGGTCGCTTACTTAAAGCGATATCATTGTAGTCATTGGTAGGTAGCGGAAACGTCACACTTAAGCGGCATCGGTGCCAAAGTAGGCCTCAATAACCTCGGGGTTGTTCTGGATTTCGTTGATATGTCCCTCCACCATCACGCTGCCCTGGGCTAGCACAATCACCGGGTCGCAGAGGCGGGCAATCATCTCCATATCGTGCTCAATCACTAAAAAGGTGTAACCCATCTCACGGTTGAGCCGCTCAATATTACCGATCAAATCGCCCAGCAGCGTGCGGTTCACCCCGGCCGCGATCTCATCGAGCAGCACCACTTTGGCATCGGTCATCATAGTGCGGCCAAGCTCTAGAAGCTTTTTTTGACCACCGGATAAATTGCCTGCCAGTTCATTGCGAACATGGTGTAGGCCAACAAAGTCGATCACCTCCAGGGCACGACGACGCACCTCTGCCTCTTCCCGACGCACCGCGCCTGGCTTTAACCAAGCGCTGAAAAGGCTTTCACCGGCTTGCTTGGGCGGTACCATCATCAGGTTTTCCAGCGCGCTCATCTGGCTAAATTCGTGGGCAATCTGGAAGGTTCGCAGCAGCCCTTTGTGGAACCGCTGATCGGCACTGAGTGAGGTGATGTCCTCACCATCCAGCAGTACGTGACCGCTATCGGGGGTCAGCGAGCCGGCAATCAGGTTGAACAGCGTCGATTTGCCCGCACCGTTAGGGCCAATCATGCCGGTGATCGAGCCTTTCTCTACTTGAATAGAGCAGTCGTTAATCACCTGTAAGCCGCCGAATGCTTTGTTGACTCGCTGTACTTCAATAAGAGGGGTCATGGTGTCTCCACGCGATACAGGCGGCTAAAAAGCCGCCTGCGTACTGTTGTTAAGTTGTTTGTCGTGGTTTTTTGAGCCACCGCTGGCTGGCAGCAAACGCGCCGATAATCAGCAGTGCGCCAACGGTGGGGATAAGATAGCCCTCCACCTGGGGGATAGTACGTAAAAACACAAAAGCGACAGCAGCGGGTGCCACAAAGCGTACCAGGAAACGCCAGACCTTAAACCAGGTGACGTTGCTGCCCAGCTCTTTCATCACCTCGCTCTGGGTCAACGCCCAGCCAGCAAACAGGGCAATCAATAGCCCGCCAACCGGCATGAATATGTTGGTTAGTAGCTCGATGAAGTCAAAGGCAGTGCGTCCAAACAGGGTGTGAAAAATCGTTCCCTCGGCCCAGATGTTAAAGCTGACGACCGTCAATAGGCCCATTGCCCAGGCGGCAATCACCATAATAGTAACGGCCTGTGGGCGAGTCATATCAAAGCGCTCGACCAGGAAAGCGGCAACCGGCTCGATTAGCGAAATAGAGGAGCTGATGGCGGCGCCCAATACCAGGATAAAGAACACGCCGCCGACTAGCGCGCCAAATGGCATTTCGGCAAATGCCAGCGGCAGGGTGACAAACATCAGCCCAGGGCCTTGGCCGGTTTCTAACCCAGCGCCAAATACCAGGGCAAAAATGGCCAAGCCAGCGACCATCGCCACGGCGGTATCGACGATAGCCACGGCAAAGGCGGTTCGGGTCAGCGATACATCGCTGGGCATATAGGCGCCGTAAGCCATAATGGCCCCCATGCCCAAGCTCAACGTAAAGAACGACTGCCCCATGGCCTGTAACCAGCCCTCAAGGCTAAGGTCGGCGATATTGAAGGTAAACAGGAAGTTAGCCGCAGCACCTACATCGCCGTTGATAACGCCATAGGCCAGAACCACGAGCAGAATGACAAACAGCGCGGGCATCATGATCCGTAGCCCCGATTCGATGCCTTTATGGATTCCCATGCCGACGATCAAGGCCGACGCGGCAATGAAAATAGTGTGGTAGAGCGTCATCAGGCCGGGCGCCGCTAGCAGGGCATCGAAGCCATCGCTGATGGTTTGCGCATCAGCCCCCACCAACGAACCGGTCAGCATTAGCCCGGTATAATGGATCGCCCAACCGGCGATGACCGAATAGAAGCTTAAGATCAGAAACGCCGATGCTGCGCCCAGCCAGCCGATCGTTTCCCAGGCCCGTGAGGTGCCGTGGGTTTTGGTGAGATGCCGCATGCCCATAATCGGACTTTGTCGGCTGTTGCGCCCCAGCATGATCTCGGCAATTAGAATCGGGATGCCGACCGCGAAGATGGTCAGCGCGTACACCAAAATAAAGGCGCCGCCGCCGTTTTCACCGGTTAGGTAAGGAAATCGCCACAGATTGCCTAAGCCGACGGCGGAGCCAACCGCCGCAAGGAGAAAGGTACCTTTATGCGTCCAGACGTTTTGACCGCTCATGGGTAAGAGTGTCCGTGTTTGGGTGCAGGATGGGGTAGTATCCAAACACCTGTATGAATATAGAGATGCCAGCGTGCCTTGGACGCGCTGAATTTAACGTTACTGTGCGATAGAACGCGTCACCTTTCCAGCGTATTAGCGTTTAGGCTGCGTTAAGGGGGCTCTATTGGCAAGGAGGGTAACGTTAGGGACTAATATAAGCGTAGAAGTGAGAAAGCAAAAAAAACCCGCTTTCGCGGGTTTTTGGGGTGCTCATGGTGATGAGCGTATTACTTCTTGCTAAAACGCTTACGCTCGGTCTCTTTCAACAGCTTTTTACGCAGGCGGATGTGCACCGGCGTGACTTCGACAAGCTCGTCGGAGTCAAGGAACTCGATGGCCTGCTCCAGGGAGAACTTAACCGGAGGCGTTAATACGATGTTTTCATCGTTACCGGTGGAGCGCATGTTGTCGAGCTTCTTGCCTTTAGTGGGGTTAACCACCATATCGTTAGCGCGGTTGTTGATACCGATCAGCATGCCTTCGTAGACTTCCGTGGCGTGATCGATAATCAGCTTGCCGCGCTCTTGCAGTGCATACAGGGCGTAGGCAAGGGCTTTACCGTCAACCATTGAGACCAATACGCCGTTACGACGCTCAATAGAAGCTTCAGGCTTCAGCGGGCCGTAGTGATCAAAACGGCTGGTCAGGATGCCGGTACCGGAGGTCAGGGTTAAAAACTGGCCACGGAAACCGATCAAACCACGTGCAGGGATGATGAAGTCCAGGCGAACCCGTCCTTTACCGTCCGGCAGCATGTTGGTCATTTCACCTTTACGGTAGCCAAGCTCTTCCATGATCGAGCCTTGATGCTGCTCTTCACAGTCGATGATGACCTCTTCGTAAGGCTCCTGCTTCTCACCGTCAATCTCTTTGATGATGACTTCTGGGCGGCCTACCGCCAGCTCAAAGCCTTCACGACGCATGGTTTCGATCAACACCGACAAGTGCAGTTCGCCACGGCCAGAAACCTTGAACTTCTCAGGGGTTTCGCCCTGTTCAACGCGCAGCGCCACGTTGTGGATCAGCTCTTGCTCAAGGCGATCCTTGATATTACGGCTGGTCACAAATTTGCCGTCTTTACCGGCGAACGGTGAGTCGTTGACCTGGAAGGTCATCGAAACAGTCGGCTCGTCGACAGACAGCGGCGGCAGTGCTTGGACGTTGGCCGGATCGCATAACGTGTCAGAAATCGACAGGTCATCAATGCCGGTGATGCAGACGATATCGCCGGCCGTCGCTTCATCGGTTTGCACCCGGTCAAGGCCCATATGGGTCATGACCTGGCCGATTTTGCCTTTGCGCACATTGCCATCAACGCCGATCACCGAAACCTGCTGGTTTGGTTTAACCGCGCCGCGTTTGATGCGGCCCAGGCCGATAACGCCAACGTAGCTGTTGTAATCCAGTGCGGAGATCTGCATCTGAAAAGGACCATTGAGCTCAACCTGAGGCGGCTCAACGATATCGACGATAGCCTGGAACATGGGATCCATGTTGTCAGCCAGCTCTTCAGGATCCATACCGGCAATGCCGTTGAGGGCAGAGCAGTAAATGATCGGGAAATCGAGCTGTTCGTCGGAAGCGCCCAGGTTGTCGAACAGATCAAAAATCTGGTCGATAACCCAGTCAGGGCGGGCGCCAGGACGGTCAATTTTGTTGACCACCACGATCGGCCTCAGGCCTTGGGCGAAAGCTTTTTGGGTCACAAAGCGAGTTTGTGGCATCGGACCATCGACGGCGTCTACTAACAGTAGCACCGAATCGACCATCGACATTACGCGCTCAACTTCACCGCCGAAATCGGCGTGCCCAGGTGTATCCACAATGTTGATGTGGTAACCGTTACCATGGCTATCTTGCCACTGAATGGCCGTATTCTTGGCCAAAATGGTAATGCCACGCTCTTTTTCCTGGTCATTAGAGTCCATGATGCGCTCTTGACCTTCTGCCTTACGGTCAAGCGTGCCGGACTGGCTCAGGAGTTTGTCGACCAGAGTGGTTTTGCCATGGTCAACGTGGGCTATGATCGCGACGTTGCGCAGGTTATTAACCGCGCTGGAGTTTTGCTGGTTTTGCATGCTGAGAGAGAACTCTTGTGAACACCCGTTTGTCCACGGGTCGGAAAATGCGGGTCGCAAGGGCTGGCAATTTGCCGACCATCTTGGCTCAGGGCTTGCGTCCAATAGTCATTCTACCATGTCGAAGGCTTCGCTGATATTACCGGAGCGCTTATCGACCTTGGTCGCGCCCCGGAAAGTTTTCGCAGCGAACCTTCATCCGCTAGAATAGCGCTTTTCCCATTGGGGCAGGAGCATGACCATCGGCAACCTGATGCGTTTGTTAAGCGATGGCGAGGTTCACTCTGGCGAGCAGCTGGGTGAAACGCTGGGTATTTCTCGTGCTGCGGTGTGGAAGCAGTTAAAAAAGTTGGAAGCGCTGGGCGTCGAATTGGTGGCCGTCAAAGGACGTGGCTATCGATTGGCGCAAAGGCTGGAGCCTTTGGAAGGCGCTAAAATTGTCGAGCGCTTGCCGGCTCAGGCACGCCATCACCTAACACGCCTGTTTGTTGAAGATCAGCTACCCTCCAGCAATGAGTACGTGCGTCAGCGCTTTGAGCAGGGCGCGGGGCATGGGGAAGTATGCTTGGTCGAGCTGCAAACGGCGGGGCGTGGCAGGCGTGGGCGTGTCTGGACCACTCCATGGGGGCAGAGTCTGATGCTCTCGTTAGGCTGGCGTTTTGAGTCAGGCGTGGCGGTGCTAGAGGGTTTGAGTCTTGCCGTTGGGGTGGTGGTGTCACAGGTGCTAGAAGAGCATGGCGTGGCACCTAAGCTAAAGTGGCCGAACGATATTCTGCTCTCTGAGCAGGGCGATGCCGAGGGTGATGAGCTGGGTAAACTGGCCGGTATTCTGATAGAAGTGACTGGGGATGCGGCAGGCCCCTGCGAGGTGGTCATTGGTATGGGCATGAATCTGTGGCTGCCCGCAGGCCAACGAGCTGCCATTGATCAGCCTGTGGCAGCGCTTTTTGAGCGACTGCCGGATATTTCGCGAAATCAGCTGGCGTCAGATGTGGTGGCGGGGCTATTGGCAATGCTGGCTGACTTTGAGCAGCATGGCTTTGGTGCCTGGCGGGGGGCGTGGAATCAGCGTCACGCCTATGCTGGGCAGCCAATAAGAGTGATTCAAGGGCAGCAGGCCAGCGATGCTATCGCCGGAGACGTAGATGAGAGTGGTAACCTTTGGGTTACCGAAAATGGTCACTCGCGACGCCTAGCCGGCGGTGAGATTAGCGTGCGCAGGCGTTTATGATTCTGGATCTTGATATCGGCAACACGCTGTCTAAATGGCGGCTCAAGGATGCCGAGAGTAGCGAGATAAGATCGCGAGGGGCGGTGTGGACGCGCGAAGAGTGGCGACCTGGGGCCGATATTCCCGATCTTGATGTTGTCGAAGCGGTGCGTATATCAAGCGTTGCCAGGGCAGCCGTGCTGGAAGAGACGGTGGCTTTGTTGCGCCGCCGGGTGCGTCATGTCCATGTGGCGCACTCTACCCATGAGGCGCTTGGCGTGGTTAATGGCTACGAAGAGCCGGGGCGCCTAGGCGTTGACCGCTGGATGGGGGCGCTGGCCGGCTATCAGCTGGCAGGCGGCTGTTGTGCGGTAGATTGCGGAAGCGCCATTACAATTGATTTTGTGCTGCCCGGTGGGGCGCATCTTGGCGGCTTTATCATCCCAGGCCTACGGCTGATGAAGGAGAGCTTAAAGCTCGGTACCCGCAATGTGGCTATCGACCCTGAAAGCGAGGCCGACGAGCTGCTAGAGCCAGGCCGACGCACCGTTGATGCGGTTAATCACGGTATTTATATGGCCGCTGTGAGTGCGATTAACCGCATTTACAGCGAAGTGTGCGATCAAGAGGGTGTGGCACTGCCGATGTTGTTGACAGGCGGTGATGCACGGGTTGTTTCGCGAGGCGTGCAGGTGCCTCATGCGGTGTGGCCAGATATGGTTTATGGCGGTTTGGAGGCGTGCTTTCCAATGACCTTTGCAGAGCGTGCGGGTAAGATGTCAGGCGCACCGCGAGTGCCTGAGCCCGTGTCGCTAGAAAAGATTCGTGCGGGACTTGCATTCTCAATGCTGCTTTGACAGAATGCAGCGCGTTCGAAGGCGAGCCATACGCGTCTCGCGGTGTTGAAAGTGCTGATATTCAGAGCGTTGTTAAGCTAAGCTTTTCATAGCTATAACGATTATCAGGCTTGACACGTTTTTGAAGGCTGGCATAATATGCCGCCACGTTGGAGAGATTCCCGAGTGGCCAAAGGGAGCAGACTGTAAATCTGCCGCGAAAGCTTCGAAGGTTCGAATCCTTCTCTCTCCACCAAAATTAAGCTGCAGCGATTTAGTCGGTGCAGCTGAATGAAAAGCCGGTAGCGGGCATTGTCTACGATTTATAGCTTGGTAAAAGTAAATGGCTATAAGGCGGCGCGTAGCGGATTGTCATTCAAGACAGGTTCTGCGGGCGTAGTTCAACGGTAGAACCTCAGCCTTCCAAGCTGATGGTGCGGGTTCGATTCCCGCCGCCCGCTCCAGTTGATGTGTTTAGCTCATGTAGCTCAGGGGTAGAGCACACCCTTGGTAAGGGTGAGGTCGACGGTTCAATTCCGTCCATGAGCTCCATATTGCAGATAAAGCGAGCGAAGCTCGCTTTTTTTGTCTCTGCGGTCAGGTGGCTTGAGTAGCGTCTGAGCGTAAAGAAGGGGTTGTCAGAAGTGGCTTTCTTCGCTACCATGGCGCCCGCTGTTGTATAGGCGATTGAAAAAGACGCTTATCGATAGATGTAGGATGTAGATAATTGTTGTAAAGAATAGTTGTTGTAA